>Ga0100385_1000075_pt1 | contig 124175 bp, 97 predicted proteins | sample CryGeymeta201509_FD_81543 | JGI IMG/M metagenome (GOLD analysis project Ga0100385, IMG submission 81543) | Groundwater microbial communities from Crystal Geyser aquifers in Utah, USA - Crystal Geyser metaG 2015-09 | ecosystem: Environmental > Aquatic > Deep subsurface > Groundwater | place... | reverse complement strand
TTATTTGTCCGTCTTGAGCTGGCCCGTCGAGAGCGAATAAATCAGCAGAACAAAAAAGATCAGGACCGCATAAGCAGCCGCGTATCCGTATTGTTCCTGTCGCGCGAAAGCCCATTTATAGGCCTCGGAAATCAAGATTTCTGTGCCGCCGTCGGGCTCTCCCTGAGACACCAGATAAATGATGTTGAAGCTGTTAAAGGTCCAGACCGTGCCCAGCACCATGGCCGGGATCAAAGCCGGACGAAGCAGAGGGAACGTGATGTGTCTGAAACGCTGCCATTTGGTGGCGCCATCGACTTCGGCGGCTTCTTCCAAATCGCGTGGAATCGCCTGCAGGGCGCCCAGCGTCACGACCATCATGAACGGGAATCCGAGCCAGACGTTGGTGGCAAGATTCGCCGCAAACGCGGTCGAAAACTGCGAGAACCAGCTGACGGGTTCGGCCCCAAGCCAGGTCAACAACCCATTGATCGCCCCAAACTGCTTATGGAACATCCCTCGCCAGATCAGCGCTGTGATGTAGTTGGGGACAGCCCATGGAATGATGAGCAAAACGCGGTAGACGCCTTTCAGGCGCAACCAGGGGCTTCTGAGCATCATCGCGAGGACGAGGCCGATGCTGATATGGAAAAACACGTTGGTGACGGTCCAGACGACCGTGACGACGAGCGTGTACCAGAAGCTTAAGGGGTCAGTCAGGCCGAACTCGGCGCTTGTCAGGATGCTCCAGAAATTGGAGAGCCCGACAAAGGTAAATTCGCCTTCACGATGCGAAAATAGTGAGACTGCCGAACCGACCACAAAGGGCGTCACCACTAGGACCAGCATGGCGAGCATGGCGGGTGCGACGTAGAAGTACGCAGGTAGGTTTTTCTTGGCGCGTTTGACGACATTCGTGCCAGCCAAGACCTTGTAGGTCCAAGCAGCAATCCCAAGGCTCAGCAACACAAAAAAGATGATTGTTCCTAGCGGGCTTTGTCTTTCGGGCGAGGGACGCGTGAAAATCAAGACACGTCGTTGGGCTTGTTTTAGAGCTTCGGCCGGAGCGGCGGCTCCGCGCATCACCTGACGAAGCGCTGTTTCTGCCGGCTCCCAAACCGAACGCATTTTGGGATTATTCGGCATCGGAATCGACGCATCCAATTGACGTCTAAAAACCGTTAACGCGTCAATCTTTTTGACGTCGGGTGAGTCGTAGGCGGACAAGGTTGCGACAGGCTGAAGGCCTTGTGTGGCGCGAATGATGCTCGACGAATCGGTGGCCAAAAAGAGCGAAAACTCTTTGGCGACCTTGGGCTGCGCAGACATCGACGACACAAAAGCGACGTCGACGGTCAAGAACGGCCGAGCTGGAAGCCCAGTCTTGGAAACGACCGGAAGTGGCGCCATCGCGTAATGAAGCTCGGGTTTGATCTCGCCGAGGAACCACGGGCCATTGATGGCAAACGCGGCCTTGCCGTCATTAAAAAGCTGGGTGACCAAGACCCCGGTGGATTCTTCGGGGACGATTTTTTTTTCTAGGACCAAATCGCGCACGAATTCGATCGATTCGGCATTTTTTTCGTATGCCAGATCCAGATTGCCGTTCTGGTCAAAAATATGGCCGCCAAAGCCGAATAACCAGCCTGCATGCATATAGAAATTAGAGGCCTGATAAACCAACCCGTATTTGCCCTCGGCGGGCACGGTATGAATCGTGGCTTGCTCGATCAGCTCGTCGGTCGTGGCCGGCGGGGTCTTGATGATGTCGGTATTATAAAAAAGAACGACGCTCTTGTAGGCGAGCGGGATGCCCAGGCGGCTACCCTTGACGGTGACGGCATCGACGGTCGTGGGGTGGAACGCACTCCAGGGAGCCTCGGCCTTTGACCACGGCGCCAGCAATTCCGACCGCGCCCAATCGCCAGCTCGTTCGTGCGCCGCGATGAACACATCAGGCCCGTTTCCGCGTGGGATCGCGCTCGTGAGTTTATTGGCGTAGGCGTCGTATGGGATCGAGAGCAGACGAACAGGTGTGTCGGGATGGGCCTGATTCCACGAGGCAGTGAGCGTTTTGAGCGCGTCTTCTTCGGCACCGCGATACGCGTGCCAAACCTGCAATTCTGCCGCCCATGACATGCTTGTCAGAAAGCAAATCAGGAGCAACGCAAAGAGGCCGGTGAGGTGTGAGGCTCTGAACATGGCGCAACGGTGCGGATAGGAGGCTCAAATCTCGTGGAGACCGGCCTGCCTGTCAACCACCACCGAAGGTATCTCGTTCGATCTCTAGTGCCTTGAGGGCATCAGGCCATCGAGCTTTCAGCAATCCTAGGTGTCGCTTGGCCGCTTCGAGGTCGCCTTCTTCGGCGAGAATTTCGATGCTTTCCGCTGTTTCGCCCATCAGATCGTCACCAAACATGCGCAGGCTGGCTTTGAGCGAATGGGCAGCGAGGCCGAGTTTATGCAGGTCTTGGTTCTTGGCCGCGTTTTCCATGTCGCTCATGAGCAGGTCGACATTCCCGATATGGCCATCCACCAATAATACAAATTCGTCCGGAGTCGTTTGGTACAACATTTTAAGTTGGTCCAACGGAGCGTTGCTTTTTGATTTAGGCGAGTCGGGCATTCGCTGGCTGTTTTCAATCGCAGCCCGCAACGACTCCACCATAAAGGGTTTGGTGATGTAGTCGTTCATTCCGGCGTCCGCCGCAGACTGGCGAATCTCGGCGTTCACCCCGGCGGTAAGAGCGACGATCCAGGGCTGTGCATCTTTGGGGGAGAAGTCCCGAATCTGTAGCGTGGCCTCGATTCCGTCCATCACAGGCATATGAATGTCCATGAAGATGATATCAAATGTGGCCTTGCGGGCGGCTTCGACCGCCAGCTTGCCGTTTTCAACGACGACCGGTGCGTAACCAAGGCGTTCCAGCATCACTTTGGCAACCCGTTGATTGGTCGGATTATCTTCGGCAACAAGGATCCGTCGCGGGGCTTCTTCTGCCATTTCTTCGAATTTGGATAATGATCTGCGTGTGGTCGTGACCGTGTCGCCATCAAGGGCGCTCCTTAGCGCCTGACGCAACGCCCGCAGCCTGACCGGGCGGTCCAAAACCGTGTTGGTTCCCAGCGCGTCGGCTTTTTCGTGGCCCGACACGTACGCGACCCACGAAACAAAAATCTTTGGCAGGTCGTGCGGTAAGAGCGCGGCAGTCGCGTCCAGCGACTCCGAAAACACCAACACAACATCGACGTTGTCTACATCGACCTCTGAGCAGCTTGAGTGAATTTGGGCGACCATCTCCCAATCGCGAATTTGGTCGCCAAGCACATCACGGCTCGTGATTTCTGGTCCGACGATGGCGACACGAATCCCAGGACGCTCCCAAACGAGGTCTGAAGACGAGGTCGGCGACACGGTGACCGGGACTCGAACTTCAAAAACACTTCCTAATTTGAGCGTGCTTTCGACTCGAATTTCGCCGTCCATGAGCTCGGCGAGTCGCTTGCAGATAACCAGTCCAAGGCCGGTGCCTGGTTGGTTGGTGTTCCCCAATTGTCGGAAGGGGATAAAGAGGTTTTCCATGGCTGTTTCGCTGAGCCCGACGCCGGTGTCGGAGACCGCAAAAACCATCACATCGCCGTCCATTTCGACGTCGATGATGACTTCGCCGGAATCGGTGAATTTGACGGCGTTGCTGACCAGGTTCGACAGGATCTGACGTACACGAATCATGTCTCCAAGAACTCGATTGGGCAGGTCGGACGCGAATCGACTGGCGATATCGAGCTTCTTGTCGAACGCCAAACCGGCAAAAAGGTCGAGGACGTCTTCGACACATTCGCGTGGATCGAACGGAAAAATTTCGATCTGAATCGCGTTGGCTTCGAGCTTTGAAAAGTCGAGAATTTCATTCAAGACAGCCATCAACGCCTCACCGCTCTTGGCGATGGTCTGAGTGATGTCGAGTTGTTCTCGGTTGAGTTCGGTCTCGAGCAGAACACTGGTCATGCCCAGCACGCCGTTAAGCGGGGTGCGGATTTCATGGCTCACGTTGGCTAAAAAACGAGTGCGAACGTCGAGGGCTTTTGTCGCTTCGACCGTCTCTGCTTCGAGTTCCTTGCGTTTCGAGATCGCTGCATCGGCACCAAGTCGCAGCTCTTCGAGCTTTCGTTCGGATTCGACGCGCTCCGCTTTGCCGCGAAGGTAGAGCGTAGCGGCGAGGCCGCTGGCTCCGCCTGCAATCAGCCACGCGATAATTTCACTCATAGTCCATTGCATGGTGACTCAGCGGAAGGACCACCACAGACCGGCGCGGGCCTGAGGGATGGCGTCAAGCGAACCTGATTCGGACGTGAAAATCGCACCGGCATCAAAACTCCATCCGAAATGTTCATTGATGGAAGGCATAAGCCCAATGCCAGCGTGCAGGTCAGTGATATGGTCTTCGACGACCAAACCGCCTACGCCGAGCGACATAAAGGGGCGTGCGTCGCTCTCGAAGAGACCGACCAGAACCTGTGCTCTCCAATCGAGCACTGCGGCATCGTATTGCCCTGCGCCGAGGCTGGCCGTCAGGCCCAGATATTTGGTGGGAATCAACGCGCCCTGAATATGGATCGAGGCGCCGGCTCCGCTGACATCAATGGCTTCAATTCCATCGTAGTAGGCGTAACCGCCCATCAACTGCAGGTAATACACGTCGGGTTCGATCAACTTTGTCTCGGCAGGTGCGCCGACTTCGTAGTCGAAGGAGCCCAAGGCGACAGCGCCGTAATGTGCGCGAAGAGTTGCGGCTTTTTCATCTGTAGCCTTTACACGGACGGCATAACCGCCAGCGATAGGCATTGCTGTGTCGACTTCAAGGCCATCGCCTTCAAAAACCACGTTGGAAGGAGCCGAGGGCTCAAAGATGAGTTTTACGATTCGGTATTTGCCCAAAGCCAGCTGTCGTTCGTCTGCACGCTTGGCGATTGGGGTGTCGACGATCACGCTTGTGACGCCCACAGTTTTACCAATCTTGCATTCCAGCGCGGTATTGCCTTCGGTGACAAACGCGGTTTTTTCGACAAACTCGCCGTCCGGAGTGGTGCGGCAATTCATGCCACGAGGCGCGCGGATATTCGTTCCGAGCACGACGTGTTCTGCGCCTGCGTCATCCTGATTGATGGAGCCTTCTGGCATCGCGACGAGCGCGGTTCGAATGTGTCGAACAGGTGTGGGAACGCTCTCGAATTTGTCGGCGTCAACCGCAGAGACGACCGCATAGTAGGTGCCAGCGGGGACTCCTTTGATCTCAAGCCGGTTTTTGTCTCCGGGCACGAAAACCGACTCGACCACCTTCACGCCGCGTGAGTCCTTGGCGAGCTCGACATAATAGGATTTGGCCACATCGACGGGCTTCCATTCCAAGACGATGGTGGCGCCGATGCCTTTGAAGCCGAGCACGATATCATTTTTGCCGGTCCATGCCGGAGTTGGGGGCAGAGGGCGTGGTGGTTCGGGCTTTTCGTTGGGCTTAATGCGCGTGCCCATGCCCTCTTTGACACTGACTTCTCCGCCGGCCTTGCCGACGACTTTGGCCGCACCGCCGTGATGGTTTTCGACGCGTGTCAGGCCGTCTTTTTCGACCGTGACCTGTGCTTGTCCTGCGCCGAGCTCGGCGACCGACGAGGGGCTCTCGATCTTCACGCCCGCGAGTTCGTCCAATTTCGAACGAAGTCGACCGGTCTCAAGCACTGTGTGTGCCGGAATGATTTTCGACTTCTCTTGAGATTGCCCATAAATCACGACCAAAGTGTTGGCCGACATGATCAAGGTCGAGGTGTCTTGAAATGCGATTTCGGCCTTGGCTTTCTCGAGTGTGTTGAGCCGCCAGGCTGAATAGAGGTCCATCCCGGTTTGGGCATCGTCCCAATTTCCCTGTTCGGGGCCACGCGCGCGCACGTCGCCGCCTTTTTGCCCGAGCAGCGCATCGGGCACGGGTGGGATTTTGGGGATTTTGAGTTTTCGACCGGCGACGCAGGCGAAGTTATCCGCCGAAAGGTCGTTGTACGCGTGGATGAAATCGTAGCGTCGTTTATCGCCAAAGAATTTCTCGGCGATGCTGGTGCAGGTGTCGCCAGGTTTGACGACATAATCGACGAACTCGGTGATTTCCTGCGCCATCACGGTGGAAGGCATGAGGCTAAGCAGGAGGCCAGCCAGAACAAAACAGCGAACATCCATCATTTCATTTCTCGACGTTGGAGTCTTCGTAGCAAACGCTGCAGTTTGCGTATGAGTTCAGTAGTTTCAATGGGATCAGCGATAACCTCGGCCGCACCTGCTCTTAAGAGGGCGGTCGACAGGTCGACATCGTCGATGTCCATCGAGGCTAAAACAGGTTTGGGGCATGCCGCGACGACCTCGGGATCGGCCTGAGGCATCAGCACGACATGAGCTTTTGAGATGTCGTTGGTCAGGTTGAAACCGGACGCTCGAAGCGAGGTAAGCACCAGATCGTCGACTCTGCCGACGATTGCGATCCACGAGGTCCCACCAAGAGGATCGGCGTGTTTGCCTTCGATCGTTCGTAAGGTCATTCCGCGTCCAGAACGCTCGCCGCGCAAAATTTCGGGGCGTCCACGTTCAATGGAGTTGGGATTTTCCAGGAGTCTGTCGATCCAAGCCCGCACTTCGAGTGCGTCTGGGCGCTCCTCGGGGTCTTTGGAAAGCATTGTGGAAATCAGCGCGTCCAATGCAGGCGGAACGTCCAAATCAGGAAACGAAACTCGGGCGCTGGGGGGCGGCACAAACATGTGCAGGTTCAGAAGTTGAACCGTTGATTTTCCACGGAAAACAGAATTTCCAGTGATCAATTCGTAGAGCACGCAGCCAAATGAATAGATGTCGGCCGGCGGACCAATATCGGGTGAGCCCATGGCCTGTTCTGGCGCAATATATTGTGGCGTTCCAGACACAATCCCTTCGCGGGTCATGCGGCCAAGGGATTCGTCGTCACGCACAAATGCGAGGCTGAAGTCGACGATGATCGGACGGTCCCCGCCGTCGGAGCGGCGTTCAAGCATGATGTTGTCGGGCTTCAAGTCGCGATGCACCAAGCCCATGGCGTGCGCGGTGGCGAGGGCGTCTGCGATTTGTCGGCCAATTCCTAGGACTCGCATCCAGGGCATGCCCACGTTCTTTTTTCGTGTGTCGTAGAGCGATCCGCCGTGCAGCACATCCATCACAATGAATAGGTTGCCCTCATGATCGCCAAAGTCGGTGACTGCCACGACGTTTTCGTGGCGGATTTTGGCGGCGACCTTGGCCTCGCGCTCAAAGCGTACGCGGGATGCTTCGTCCTGCGAATACGCGGGCAAGAGGACCTTAATGGCCACTGGCTTATTGAGTTCCATATGGGTGGCGCCCCAGACCGAACCCATGCCGCCCTGGCCGAGCATCTTTGTGACCGTGTATTTTCCGGCGATCACATCGCCTGGTTTGATGGTGGTGCTCACAGAATCACCTCGAAGACTTCAACGAGTCCTTGATTTGCCCCAATTGGCTCTTCGCCCATGCGCATGAACTCATAGCCTGAGACCTGCGAACACGTGGATTGAGTCGTCAGAATTTGGAGGGGGCGAGCCAGCGCTTCGAGTCGTGCAGCGATGTTCACGCAGTTCCCGACAGCCGTGTATTCCATTCGCGTGGTCGAGCCGATATTGCCGACGATGGCCGTGCCTGAATTGACGCCGATGGCGAGCTCGATCTTGACGTTATGGTTTTTCATCCAGCGTGCGTTGCCGATTTCGAGCCAGCTCAGGATCTCTTCGGCCGCGGCAAGTGCGTGTGCGGCTTGATGTTTGTCTTCGCGAGGTGCGCCCCAGAACGCCATCACGCAGTCTCCAATGAACTTGTCGACCGTTCCGCCATGCTTGAAGACGATCTCGGTAATCATGGTGAACAGCTCGTTCAAGATCGAGACGATGATTTCGGGCTCAAGGCGCTCACATAAAGGGGTGAACCGAACGACGTCGGCGAACATCACGGTGATTTCGCTGTGTTTTCCGCCAAGGTTCATGTCCTGTTCGCGGGCCACGACGTTTTCGACAAGGTCCCGTGAGAGGTAGCGCGAAAGGTCGGTTCGGATTTCGATTTCTTTGCGGATTTGAGCCTCGCTCTCGTCCAGATTTTGCGCAGCATCGTTGAGCGCGCCCGCCAAAACACCGACCTCGTCTTTGGTCGAAACTTCGGTTCGGGCTGTGAAATCGCGGGCCGCAAGTTTGCGGACGAATTCAGACAATCGCTCAAGGGGGCGCGTCAGCAAGCGTGCCGAAACAAAAGCTGCCATGGCCGCTAGAAGTATCGCGATCAAGGTCACGGTGATGACCAGCCGGCGCATGTCGGCGAGTGAGGCATAGGCGAATTCGAGCGGCACATCGACCACGACTGCGGCATTCAAGAGCGACAGAGGTTTGACCGAGGTCAGCGTCGTCCCGGCCTGACTCTCGCCGGATGCAGCGACGTGTTTTTGCACCAGTTGAGTGATGTCAGCGATGACTTCGTTCGGCGTAAAGGTGCTGCCCGTCTTGGTGATGTCGTCATGGACCAAAATCTGGTTTGCTCCGTTCACGATATAGACGTGCGAGCCTTTAGGCATGCGCTCTGCGGCAATGTCCGCCGCGCGTTTTTGGACGCGATTCAGCGGGATATGCGACACGACATAGCCGGTCGGGGAATCGGGTCGAATCGGCACGGTGATCGACAGTCGCGCTTTGTTAGCCGCAAACATCACCGACTCTTTGTCACCTGGTTTGATCGATTGGGCCGGTGGCGCAAGGTCCACACCGTCCTCAGCGATTCGGTCGATGAGCAGCCCGTCTTTATCGAAGATGTCGATATGGTCGACGCTTGGGTCGAGTCCAATCAGCGTTTGAAGCAACGCGACACGGCCTTCACCGACCAGCTCAGGATTGCCCAGAATATGCGAGGTCGCAGCCACGGTACGCTGTGCCTGTTGAAGCTCGCCCTCAAACGAACTCGCGATGTCTTCGGCGACCACGAGTCTGAAGTCGCGGCTGTCCGTGCGCAGCGTGTCGGCGTTGATGTTGATCAACCCAATCCCAACAGCAGCTGCTGGCAAAGCGGCCAAAGCGATCGAAACCGCGGCCAACTTCATCCACATGGGGCGTTTGACGCTCATTTTTCCTCGGCGCTGATGATGTGGAACTCGACTCGTCGATTGATGTCTCGTCCAGCTGCGGTGCCGTTATCGCCAATGGGGTGAGATTCGCCGTACCCACGAGAAACCATGCGCGTCGACTCCAGACCTCGCTTGATCAGGTACTCACGAACCGCAGCTGCGCGGCGTTGAGACAGCTCAAGGTTGGGCTTGTCCTTGCCTCGGTCATCGGTATGGCCTTCGATGCGCAGGCGTTTGATGCTGGGGCGTGCTTTCATCACGCTCGCGACCTGATCCAGGACATCGAAACTCTTCTTCTGGATCTGGGCTTTTCCGGTGTCGAAGTAGACGCGCTCAAGGATATCGATGCGATCTGCGGTGACGCGAACCTTGGATTCGCCCTCGTCAGGACAGCCGTCTTCGTCTTCGATGCCGTTGATAACCTCGGCCTCAAGTGGGCACTCGTCGTCGACGTCCAAGACACCATCTGCGTCGTTATCTGGGTCAGGACAGCCGTCTTCGTCTTCGTAGCCATCAGGGTCTTCGGCAACGGTGGGGCATTTATCGTCGGCATCAAAGATCCCGTCGTCGTCGGTGTCCGGCTGTGGGCAGCCTGCTGGAAGCGGGATTGCGGTGCAGTCAGCGATCTCAAAAGTCTCTCCGTCGCCTTCAGCGCCGAGGTCTCCTTCGCCGTCTGTTCCTGTCTGGCCGTTAAGCCCTTCCTCAGATTCGTTGTCGGCTCCTCCCATCAAGCGCTCGGGCACCCATTCGATGCCGGCGATGACTCGGAAGTCCGGAGCGCCAACGCTGGTGGTGATTCCAGTTCCGGCCGCAGCGTGCACCATCAACCCAAGGGGAAGAAATATTCGAGGTCCAGCCAAGAACTCGATCGGGGTGTCGCGGGCCACATCCGCTGAGCGATCGTTGATGCCGACCGCTCCAAGCACGCTTCCTGCGAGGTTAAACATGTCCGAAAACGCGTAATTTGCAGCGAAGGACCAACGCACCTGATCGCCGCTGACGTAGTTCAAGGTCTCGTGGGTTGGCCGGGTCAGGTACGACGCATTCGCCGCAACATGAAAGTCGGCGAGTTCGAAATCCAAGACCAGACGTGGTTCAACACGAACTTCGCCGTCGGATAAAAGTGCTTCTTGCGACCCGGTGGGCAGGAAGAGTGTGACACTTGTGCCGACTCCAAACCCACCCGCCTTGAGCAACGTCGCGTGCCCATGAAGACGTACGTCTCCAAATGCGACCGAATTCAGTGACGGATTTGAAAACCCGCTGGGTGTGTTCTGGCTGTCTTGCGAAAAAACAACGGGCGCCGACAACGCCAATTCGAAGCTGTCTCCAAGTCCAATGGCCGCATAGAGGCTGCCACCGATCCGGTGGTCGACGACGCGCCATTCGGTGCCATCGCTGAAGCGCATGACCACGGGGTCATCCTGGGCAACGATCGTCAAACCTCCAGCGAGCCCAAGATGACCCAGAGTCTTATTGGTTCTCGTGGAAAAGAAGTGTTGGGACTGGACCGGCACGTGCTCGAAGCTGTCAAAGTCGGCTTTGAGGTCGGCGGATGACTGCCCGAATGCCTGCAAGGGCACCAGAATTAACAATAAACCAATGGATTTCATTTTCATCGACGCGACTCTTTCGCGAGTAGGTGTATGTGGTACGTTAGCATACTTGAAAGGTGTCCCACTCTCTGCTTGATGCGGAAAGCTGTTTTTTGAAAAGTAGAGTCAATTTACTTGCACGAGGTGGATTTTGTATCGACAGATTTGGGCGGTCGACGATGACCATGACATTCGTGAGATCGTACGTAAAACCTTGAGCGAAGAAGGGTATCAGGTCGAGACCTTTGAGGCGGGGCTCGCGATGCTTGCGAGGCTCGAGGAGGATTCTCCTGATCTGATTATTCTTGATGTGTTGATGCCCGGCGAAAACGGGATCGAGCTGTGTCGAGAGCTTCGAAAGACCTCGAACGTGCCCGTGGTGTTTTTGTCGTCGCGTCGTCAGGACATCGACAAGATCATCGGATTGGAGTTGGGCGCTGACGATTATATCGGCAAGCCTTTCAACCCGCGTGAGCTCGTGGCGCGCGTCAAAGCAGTGTTGCGTCGGGTCGCAACATCGGCGCCGGTGCCTGCAGAAGAGATCCTTACCCGCGGGGCGTTGACGCTCGACATCACTCGTCATCGCGCCTTTTGGAACGAAGAACTGGTGGACCTGACCAAGACCGAGTTTCAGATCATCGAGGCGTTGCTGCGTTCTCCGACTCGCGTGCGTTCCCGCGATTCGCTGATGCAGATGGCGTACGGTGTTGGAGTTCATGTCAGTGCTCGCACAATCGATTCTCATATTCGACGCCTTCGTTCGAAGTTCTCTGATGTCGGTGGCGATCCGGTCGAAACGGTGCGCGGAGTCGGGTACTCATTGAATCCTGAACTATAAGGATGCGGTCTGTGTGCTCGTTATGTGACGATTGTGAGGAATTTGCGCCGAGCGCGGGTTGACGAGAGTCCAGGCATTCAAGAGGATGAGCACCCTTTTTTGCCCTGGTGAAGCTATGGAATTGCTCAAGACATTATCTGAATTGCCCGGCGCCGCGGGCCGCGAAGACCGAGTTCGTGATTTCATCGCATCACAAGTCAGTGAACATGCTGATGAAGTTCGCGTGGATGCACTCGGCAACTTGATTTGCCTGAAACGCGGCAAGTCCAAGAATCCCAAGAAAGTCATGATCGCCTGCCACATGGACGAAATTGCGTTCTACGTGCGTCATATCGACGAAAACGGCTTCCTTCGTGTTCAGCCCCTGGGCGGATTCGATGCTCGAAACCTATTTTCGCGCCGCGTACGCATTCAGCTGCGCAAGGGCGACGACATTTTTGGCAACATGAACCCAGCGGGCCGTCCGGTTCATATCGCGACGGCTGAAGAGCGCGCCAAGATCCCGCCGATCACCGAGTTTTTTGTGGACCTGGGACTTCCGGTCGAAAAGGTCAAAAAGCTTGTCCGCGTCGGCGATCCCGTCACATTGGTGCAGGAATGCATCGAGATGGGGGATCACGTGACCGGAAAATGCATGGACAACCGCGTGGCGTGTTGGATTGGCGTGCGTGTGTTGGAGGGGCTCAAGAAGGCCAAGGACGACGTTTACGTTGTGTTCACCGTTCAGGAAGAAATCGGCGTTCGCGGGGCCACGACGGCCAGCTACGAAATCGCTCCGGATGTGGGTATCGCCGTTGACACGACGCTCGCCGTCGACACCCCTGGTGTATCCGAGCATGAATGGATCACACGCCTTGGGTATGGGACAGCGATCAAGATCATGGACTCCTATTCCGTGAGTGATAATGCGCTGGTCGAGACCTTCATCGGGCTTGCCGAGAAGCACAAAATCAAGCATCAGATGGAAATCTTGCCGCTCGGCGGCACGGACGCTGGTGCCCTGCAACGTGCGCGTTCTGGTGCAAAAGTGATTACGCTGAGCGTTCCGACGCGCTATATCCACACCGTGACTGAGACTGTCCATAAAGAGGACATGAAGGCCACTGTTGACCTCATGCTTAAGTACCTGGAGAGCTGAATGACCCGAACCTTCCGTAGCGAGCGCACCGCGTCGTTGACCCAATCCTATATCCGCCGCATGACTCGTGAATGCGACAGGGTAGGCGGAATCAATCTTGGCCAGGGGGTCTGCGACCTTCCCACTCCACGGTCGATTCTGGAGGGGGCCGCCGAAGTGATTTTGGCAGACAAGATGAGCACCTACGGAAAGTTCGAAGGCATTGACCCTCTCCGCGAGGAAATCGCCAAGAAGGCCCGCGATTTTAACAAGATGCCGAACGTGAACGCGGACACCAATGTTGTGGTGACCGTTGGGGCGACGGGTGCGTTGACCTGTGTGATTCAGGCCCTTTTTAATCCGGGCGAAGAATTCATCATTTTTGAGCCCTATTATGGGTACCACCTGAACACGATGAAAGTCGGCGGCATCATCCCGAAATTCGTGTCGTTGGAGCCTCCAAATTGGCAGTTCACGCGGGAGATGCTCGAGGCGCAATTGACCGACAAGACGCGCGCGATCATCTTCAGCACGCCCACCAACCCCTCGGGCAAGGTTTATACTCGTGATGAGCTTCAGGTGATCGCAGACTTCTGCAACGACCATGACTTGCTCGCGATCACCGACGAGATCTATGAGTTTATTGTCAGCGACGGTAGCGAGCATATCAGCCTCGCGAGCCTGCCAAATATGTGGGATCGCACGCTGACCATTGGCGGCTTTTCAAAGACATTTTCGATCACGGGCTGGCGTTTGGGTTATGTGATCGCCCCCGAGATTTTTGCCGGTCCGATTGGCCTGGTGAACGACCTCTTTTACGTGTGTGCTCCGACTCCGTTGCAATACGGCGTGGCGATGGGCCTCGCGCAAATTCCAAAAGAATATTACGTCGAGATGTCGGCTGATTATCAGAAGAAGCGCGACGTTTTCTGTGGCGCGCTGCAGGAAGCTGGATTGACGCCACATATCCCAGACGGCGCCTATTACGTTTTGGCTGATATCACTCGCCTGGGCTTTGACGACGACAAAGAAGCGGCGATGCATATTTTGGAAACCGTCGGGATTGCTTCGGTTCCGGGATCTTCGTTTTTTGCATCGGCGATCGGCAAGACCGTCACCCGTTTTTGCTACGCAAAAGACTGGGACTTGCTGAACCAAGCCTGCGAACGAATTGTCAAATTGGCCTGAGTTCTCCAAGAACGGTCCAATTCACTAAAGCTTTGTTGAATTCGTGTCGAAGACCGATTGAGTGTAACTTTGTGCGAGCGACACTGGAGAGGAGTGCAGAATGGCGTTCGACGACATCGAAGAGAGTTGGGCAGAGCTTCATGAGAAGACAGAAGAAGTTCAGGAAGTCGGTTGGGCGGAGTCCACGGTCTTACGGACGAATCTGATCGGCCTTGGTGCTGGCGACGTGATCGACGGCAAATACGAAGTCGTGAGCCATATTCGCGGTGAGCGTTTTCTTGTGAAATCGCGTGACGTGAACACGGTGTTTGAGCTTCGTCGCGTCTCGACGTTGGCGCCTGGATCGCGCGCGTGGAAACGGTTGGAAGAGGTCACTTCGGTTACGGCTCTTCTGGCATGTGAGACCTTTGGCTACGTCACAGACTTTGGGCAATGCCCAGATTTTGGTGGTTACGCGGTTTGTGAGTACATCGAAGGCGTGAGTTGGGCCGAGATCGTTCGCACCGGGACCCAGGTTGATTTGGAGGACGCACTTTCGTTCATGCTCGATGTGGGCGGCGCGCTTTCGTCACTCCATGAAGTGGGGCTGTCATGCGGCATTTTGGACGGCAACGACCTGATGCGCGACAAGAACGGGCGCTGGAATATCTTGGCGCCCGGTGTTGAACCCGCCAAGACTCGCCTGATGAAGGCTCCAGAAATCGTCGACTATTACGACAGCACTCCATCCTCGGATCAGTTCTCATTGGCTTACTGTTTCTTTGGATTGTTGATCGGGGCGATTCCAGAGTGGCCGCCTGCCCTTGGGCCAAGCGATCTGCGGGCCGACGTTCCTGACGACATGAACGACGCGGTGGTCCTTGCGTTGTCTCGTAAACCCAGCATGCGATACGAGTCGATTGATGACCTTCAAGAGGTCGTTCAACGCGCTCTTCGTGCCTGGCGGGAACCTGTCCTGAGTGGCTTCGATGCGGTGGAGGCCAGTCGCCTGCTCGCCAAGCTGCCCGCCGCCACTTCGTCCCACGGTTTCGAGCGTATGGCGACGCAGCTCAAGAGCTGTATCATCCGCATGGATAATGCGCATTCGTTGCGATTCGGATTTGCGAATATCGGACGCCTTCGCCGCGAATATCGCCGAAATCTGCTCATTGGGTCGTTGTTTGTTCCGATGAATTCGACCGTGCCACTCGGGCAAGAGTTGATTGTGGTGTTGGCCTACGAGCCCACCGGAAGCGAATGCTCGATCACCGGCATGTGCTCTCATCAGATCGCCGAACGTGAAGACCGCCCACCGGGCATAGGCATTCGTTTTGACCATACGCAGCGCGACAAGATTCTGGAGTGGGTGCGCGGCATCGATCCGGGCTTGAATCTGCGTCCGGAAGACATCGTTGAGGCCACCAGCAAAGAGGTCGGTGCGGACGCTACTGCACCCGAGATCTTCCTGATTTCGCGTCTCTTTCGGCCCACAAGTGTCGGATTCTTGCGATCTGCCTTCAACGGCATGCCCTTTGACTTCGACGAGACTCTCTTTGCGATGATCGAACATGAGTACGTGTCGGTTCAGGGGGTTACGTTGCCCGCGGACCGAGGTTTGGAGGCCAAGAAACCTTTTGGTCGCCCACGTACGAATCTGTTCAACATGAAGGAGCGCAGCACAATCTACCGCGAGACCGTCTCGTCGGACGACGTCGGAACGATCCTGCATCAGGCCGATGTCCACGAAAAAGCAGGCAATATCCTGGCGATGATCGAGTTGTTGGAACGAGCCGCAGAGGCCGTGGAAGATCCGGTAATTTTCAACCGCATCGCGCTTTGGAAAGGACGTTTCCAAAAAGACTTCGGCAATGCGCTTAAGTACAGCGACCGCGCTCTTGAAATCGATCCCAAGAACACCGAGTTTTTGGGGACCCAGCAATGGCTCGAAGGACTTCTGGAGTTCGAGGTCACGCGTCATGTCGTGGTCGTTGAAACGCCGAACACGACGTTGCGAGCCGTTCGCTTTGACACCCATCGCGATCGCGCGTGGATTGAATCCACGGCCACAGGCTCATCCCCCAAGAAGAAACTCATCACAGTGAACTTGGAAAGGCATAGCGTGGCCGACATCGCACGCGGCGGAACCGAAACTTCGGTCGTGCCGGTCGCGATGAATGCCAACGGCGCCCTTGAGCCGAAATTTGTCTCCGGGCCTGCTCCGATTGCGTGGACCGCGGATGGAAAGTGGTTTGTGCACGGAGGTGACCACGATTTTCATCTGATGATGTCTCAACATGGTGCCGACACCTCGACCCATCTCTCACCGCAAGGTGTGTCGGGGCATCGGGCCGTGTTTGCTCCATCGGGAACAGGCAAATTGGCCTGGGTGTCGTTTTCGCCTGTTCATGCGTTATGGCTCTCAGGTCCGAACACTTTTTCTCGCAAGATCTGTGACTTGGGCTCGGATGCTCATATCTTCTGGACTGCTGATTCCTCCGCCGTTGTCGTGGTCGAAGCTGGCACAGGCGCGAGATACAAAGTCCATGTCGCAAGCGGCGAGCGTGAAGATTTTGAGCGGTTGGACTGCACGGTAGGGTTCGCGGTCAATGACATCGAGAATCGCCGTGCAGCGGTGGTCGACGTCGATCATTCGATCATCACCTATTTTGACATCAGCTCCGGAGAAATTCTGGCTCGGATTCAATGCGTTGAGGCTCCAACAGCCCTGGTGCTGCGGCCAGACGGTTTTGCGTTTGGGTGCGAAGGTCGAAACCTCCTGGTGATTGACTTCAACGCCAAACATCGTCGTCTGGTGCCAGTTCGGGTAGAAAAAAGCTCGTTTGGGACACCGTGGGAGCGTGAAACGCCTTATTGGGTGCTGCTTCAGGGAGCCGATACGATCAAACTGGCCAGAATCGAGCCGCAGTCTTTCGTGTAGTTTCGCCCCAAAAACAGACCCTTCGATGACTTGACGAAGCGCCGCATTTCAGTAGAGATGCGGCGCTTTTGTTGGGAGTCGAATCGATGCGACTGGCGATCGGTCTTCGTTACATGATTGAGGGGGCGTTCTACTTCAGCCTGATGAGCGTTTTCGCAAAATTGGCTGGAGCTGCGCTTCCTTTTCAGGAGGTCGTCCTGGGGCGTTCGATCGTCGCGCTTGTCTTGAGTCTCTGGATGCTGCGCCGTGACAGGGTTTCGGTCTGGGGCGTGAACAAACCCCTTCTGGCGCTTCGCGGAATTCTCGGTTTTGGTGGGCTCTGTTGTTTTTTCTACTCTGTCGTGGCGATGCCATTGGCCGATGCCACCGTGATTCACTACATCAATCCAGTGCTGGTTGCCTTGCTCGCCGCAATTTTTCTGGGTGAGCGTCCTCGTCTAGCAGTGGCCATGGGATCGGTTTTGGCGCTGCTCGGGGTGGTGTTGATCGCGCGTCCCGCGTTCTTGTTCGGTGCCGATGCGAGCTTGCCCACCCTGGCCGTTTTGGCGGCCCTTGGGGGCGCGGCATTTAGCGCAGCGGCCTACACAGTGGTGCGCAAGCTTGGGAAGACCGACCATGCGGTCGTCGTCGTGTTCTGGATTCCGCTCATGTCGCTTCCTTTTGTGCTTCCGTGGGTCGCCATCACCGGTCGTTGGCCCACGTGGATAGAGATTTTATGGATGTTGGGCGTGGGAGTCTCCGAACAGATGGGGCAAATTCGACTGACGCAGGGATTGGCTTTGGAACGTGCGGGTAAAGCCATGTCGATGACCTATTTGCAGGTGGTTTTTGCGTTTGCCTTTGGTCTCGCGTTTTTTGACGAGGTCCCAACGATGCTTGCCGTATTGGGGGCGGGGATCGTCTTTGTTTCGACCCTTTGGATTTCGAGTCTTGAGAGCCGGCCTGCGAAATTGGCAAGAGTTGTTGCCGATATTGACGCCGTCTAAATGCCTACTAATATTCGTGAAATCTGAACTCAGCCACACATGGGGTGTGATGACTTATTCCAGAAGGCGTGTATGCGAATAGCGTGGGTGTGTCTTGTCATGGTTGCGATGGTCGCTTGCGGTGATGACGGCGGAAAATCCGGCCCTGACATCGTGATTGACGGAAATAATACAGTGAATAACGTCGCGACAAATAACGGTGCGACCAACAATTCCACCAATAATACGGCCACCAATAACGCGACGGATAACCCCAACAATACGGTGAATAATACCACGACCAATAATGTGGTGCGTGAACGCATCACCCTACCTCTGGTCGGGTTTGGCGATCCTGCCGTTGTTTTTACACCCGATGGCACGGCTCATTTTGCCTACAACTACGGTGCAGGTCCGGGACACCTGATTTATGGCGCATGCACCATGAACTGCGGTGTCGCCGAGGGCTGGACCTTCGTCGAGCTTGCAAGCGCTGACCTTGTGGACGACACGCGCATGGATACGGACGCTTCCGGGCGTCTGCACCTGATTTATTCGACGTCTGCAATTGGGGTGGGAACGAGCCAAACTTTCTACAAGACCTGTGCATCGTCGTGCACCAACGCGAACAGTTGGAGCACGGTGGACCTTACGCCGGCTTTGGACGGGACCTGGAGTGTCTACCGAGGCTCCCCAATGGCGGTGAGTCCAAGCGGAGCCGTCTATCTGGTGACTTCAGATGGCACGATTCACGCCAGGATTTTCCTCGTGCAATGCCTTGGGAATTGCCAGGACGGAAATAACTGGAATGCGGCTCAGATTCGCACCGATGGTAGCCGTGCAGCGATGGCGGTGGTCGGCACTGCTCTTCATCAGGTGATCTACAACGAGACCGGGGGACTGGTTTATCGAACCTGTGCCGCGAATTGTACCAACCCTCAGAATTGGCAGGAATCCCCTCAACTTTTTGCCTTTGACGGAAATGGGCAGGCCCGTCTGGATGTCGTGGGCGGTGAGTTGAGACTCGCCTATAATCAGGGGCACGTGGACGGTCAAACACCGGAGGTCGCGGCACAAAATGGCCGAATACTCTTCTGGACCTGTTCCTCAAATTGCCTAGATCCGGCGGGCTGGTCAGGCACCATGCTGGCCCAGCCGGACGACGGCGTGAATCTGGATATGGCGACGGTGGGGGACGCAACAGCGCTGGCGTTCACGTCCAAGGACTTGGTCTACCAGCTCATGGTTTGCCTCGGAAACTGTCTTGATGCCGACTCTTGGGGCGTAAGTTCGGTGGATTCGACCGAAGAAATGGGGGCAGATTTTGACCCCTATTCAATTCTGTGTGGCGGGGCTAGGCCCTATTTTGCGGCGTGGTACGTCGAATCCCCTAGCATGGCCATTTCTGCCACGGGCGATGGGCTCTTTGCCTCCGTCGGCGGGTTGCTGCAGCAATGCAGCGCGTCCGGACAGTATTTCAAAAGCACTGGTATGGGACGTCTGACGTTACTTCACTAACGACGATGGCATGAGGCTTGCGTTGCAACATGTATGAGTTCCCGTGATAGGGCTTGGTCGGCTCTATGTAGGCCGGAAGACGAGTCTTAGAATATAGATATGAGGCGTTATGTTGCAACGCATGTTTCAGAAAATCGCTTTTGCGGTCGTTCCGGTAGGCGTTGTCTTGTTTGCCTCGGGGATGATTGTTCAAGCGCAGGATGACCCAGTAAAGGCCGGAGCTCGAATCGCATCGAGTGGATTTGGCGGTGTCCCTGCATGTTCCAGCTGTCATGGCACGAGGGGGCAGGGGAATCCTGTCGCTGGATTCCCAGCACTCGCCGGTCTGAACGCCACGTATTTGGAACGTCAAATCCTGGACATGAAAGCCGGCACAAGACTGCTTAATCCGGCGATGGAGCCGGTAGTTCAGGGGCTAGATGCTACGCAAATTCAGGCTGTTTCCGCATATTATGCGTCAATCCCCGCTGTGGCCGGCCCGGCGGTCGCGGGTGGCGACGTGGCGCGCGGCAAAGAGCTCGTGGAACAAGGAGACTGGGATCGTAGGATTCCCGCATGTTCGCAATGCCACGGGCCAAACGCTGCAGGCATCGGCCCCAATTTTCCTCGACTAGCCGGACAGAGCGCCATGTATCTGGCCAATCAGATGGGCGCATGGAAACGTGATGAGCGAAAAAATGACGTCAATGGGTTGATGAGCACCGTCGCAAAGCGACTGACCGACGCTGACGTCGCGGCTCTAGGAGCCTATCTGCAATCGTTGGGCGAGGGGGGCGGACAATGAAAGTCATCATGCTCGTCCTGTTGGGGATGTTGGCTGGCTGTACGCCGGATAAATCAGCACCCACGCCTTCATCATCAGCCTCTACAGAAACGCCGGCTGACCCAGTCGCCGTCGCGCAGCCGGTGAGCGGGCATATCGCGCCCAAACTGAGCGAGATTCCAGAAGGCCCGTTTGGGGATTCTGTGCGCCGTGGAGCCGCGATCTTTTTTGATACTCCCGGCAAGGCAGCCAATTTTGTAGGCAATTCTCAATCGTGTTCGAATTGCCATATGGGCGGTGGGCGAGTCGCAGATTCAGGGCCGATGTGGGCCGCGTGGGGCATGTACCCTGCGTACAGAAAGAAGAATAATCATGTGAATACGATGGAAGAACGGCTTCAGGGTTGCTTCACGTTTTCTCAAAATGCCCCGGCCTCTGCTTCCGGCGCGGCGCCGCCTAAGGGCGACCCCGTTTTGGTCGATCTTCAGGCCTATATTTTTTGGCTCGCGAAAGACGTTCCGATCGGCAAGGAAATGCCTGGACGCGGCTTTCCGACTCCGAAAAAACCAGCGACGGGCTATTCGGTCGAGCGCGGCAAAGTCGTGTTCGACGCGCAATGCGCACTTTGCCACGGCGCCGAGGGGCAGGGGCTTCGCACAAGCGCGGACCATCAGCAGTTTCCTCCACTTTGGGGCCCTGAGTCCTACAACTGGGGAGCTGGCATGCATCGCGTCAATACCGCAGCGGGCTTCATCAAAGCGAATATGCCCCTTGGAAAGGCCGACCTGAGCGATCAGGAAGCCTGGGACGTCGCCGCGTACATCAACAGCAAACCGCGGCCCAAAGATCCGCGCCAGGTGGGTTCACTTGAAGACAACGACCAGAAAAATCACGACGAAGATTGCCTCTACGGGGATTCGCATGAAGGCAAAACACTTGGCGTGGGCGTTTCCCGCGCTCTTTAGTCTTTCGATCACGTCCGAAGCCAGCGCTGCCAATTGGCCAATTTTGCAGGGAACCGAAGAGGGCCGAGAAGAAGTCGCCATCGAACCTTTTGGCTTTTTACAGCCCTCGTTCGAGGCGGTTTTTGCCGACGAGGTCAATGGACTGACGAGCGCCGGCTTATCGCCTTTTAATGGGCGCGTGGCTGTATTCAACACCTTGGGTCCGAACGATTCGACCTCGACCTTTCGTATTGCCCGCGCGCGTTTGGGGGTTCGGGGGACGATCCCAAAAACCGATCGCAGCGTGAATTATATGGTCACGATTGATGCGGGACAAAACGCATTGGTGGACGGAGACGGTGCCGTTTTGGTCGATGCTTCAGCGACCTATTCGACGCCCTGGACTCGAATCCGGGTGGGACAGTTCAAATTGCCGCTGCTTGATGAGACCACCGAAGCCTTCCATGTCACGACCGACATCATTCGTTTTTCGAACGTCGCGGATCGGCTGTTTTTTGAGCGCCCGGTGGTCGATGGGGTTTTTACAGGTAACGCGTATGCGTTTCGGGATGTTGGCGTCGAAGTTTTTGATGCGATTCCCATGGGCTCTTCCGAGCTCGGGTACGCGGCATATGTGACCAACGGACATATGGGATCGGTCGATATTGGTGACGGATTCGACGTGGGTGGCTGGCTGCAATGGGCGATATTGCTCGATGATCGCCGCACACATCCGGAACGCGATGAGCTGGCCATTTATGGTTTTGCCATGACCGGCAACCGTGACCTTGGCTCAGAAACAGTGAGGCGAACACGCGTTGGGGGCGGCATACAGGTCAGAAAAGACAAGCTCAGGGTCCGCACCGAAGGAGCGTTCGGCCGGGGCGCCATTCCACAGGGTTCAAGTCCCCCATTTCGCGGTCAACCGGTCGGCGTGCTTGACGGAGACGCAATGGGGGCGACATTACTTGCCGCCTACCGGCTGACTTCTTGGTTTGAGGTCGATGCCTCTGGGCACGCGTTATTCTTGGCGCCTGGTGAAGGCGGAGCCGAACGAGACCTTTATGAGGCTGTTCTGGGCCTCCAGTTTTTTGCCTCACCGAAGGCCAAGATCGCCGTCAACGGTGTGCTTCCAGTGTCGATCGCGCCGGAAGGCAGCGATGACGTGAATTTGATTTTGGACAGCGCTGCACCACGTGTCGTGGTTCAGGCTACACTGGCATTCTAAGGAGCCAATATGAGCATCACAGACATCAAAAAACACCTCGATTGCACGTATGAACAGGCGCTTGAGCGCGTGCCTGAAGCCCTCGCCAAAGAAGGATTTGGCGTGCTTACTCGCATCGATGTCAAAGAAACCTTCGCCAAGAAGCTCGAGGTGGACTTTCGCCCGTACACAATCCTTGGCGCCTGTGCTCCAAAGATGGCTTTTCAGGCGCTATCGACCGATCTCGATATCGGTCTCCTGCTTCCCTGCAATCTCATCGTCTATAAGGACGATGCTGGCGTGATGGTGAAAGCCATCGATCCTGAGGCCACACTTGGGCAGACAGGCATCGAAGGCCTCTCGGAAGTGGCGACGCTGGTCAAAGCGAAACTGATCGCGGCTTTGGGACACCTCTAGACCCCCCATCCTACCTAACAAGGGCTTGTGTGCTCTCGTGACGCGTATTAGACCTAAGCGGTCTTCGTGGAGTCCCGCTCATGCTGAATCTCAACCCTTACCTCACTCAATTTCATGACCGACTGGATACACGTTCGATTCGAATCGAACGTGATGCCATCGAACATGGTTTGGCCGACCTCAAACAGCACCTTCCGGCCGGCCTTTGGGTCATGGTCGTTGATGAAAACACGTGGCGAGTCGCTGGCGAAAAGCTTGCGAGCGTGTTGGATACAGCGGGTCTGCACTGGGTGCGTTGGGACGTGCCGCTGCTCGACGGAGAAGATCATCCGATGTGCGATGATGTCCGCGTCGACGCCTGCCAACATGTGTTGGAGTCCTCCGGTGCCGTGGCCGCAATTGCAGTGGGGAGCGGCACCATCAACGACGTCGCAAAACTGTCAGCTTTTCGGCTCGGCATTCCGATGGCTTGTGTCGGGACCGCTCCATCGATGAACGGATTTACCTCAGGAATCGCAGCGGTGCTTTCGCAGGGCGTGAAAACGACCATTCCGTGCACCGCACCAAAGGTCGTGATCGCCGATGTCGACGTGATGGCTGAGTCACCCGCCCGCATGATTCAAAGTGGACTTGGAGACCTGCTTTCCAAACCCGTATCCAATTCAGATTGGGCCCTGAGCGCGCTGCTCACGGGTTCTCACTTTTCCAACGAGGCCATGACGATCATCGAGGCCGGCTCGGAATTGCTGGATGATGTGGCCGCGAAGCTCCCCGAACGCGACCGAATTGCGGTCGCTCGTTTGGTGGGTTCGTTGATGTTGTCTGGTCTTGCGATGAGCGTGGCAGGCTCTTCGAGCCCGGCATCGGGTGGAGAACACTTGATCTCCCATTTCATCGACATGACGGCCCATGCGTACGACTTGCCCTATGATTTTCATGGGTGTCAGGTGGGCGTTGGCACCCTGACCACCGCGTTTTTGTACGAAAAGCTCAAAGCACTCGACCCTTCAAAGATCGATATCGAGGCCCGCGTGGCCGCCCTTGAACCTTGGGAAACCTATCGTTCAACGCTTCAGGTTCGATTTGGCGTCTTATTTGATGCCGTGGAACGACACGCTGAGCCCGGCTACCCAACCCCAGAACTTTTGACCGAGCGATTGCAGACCGTTGTGGCTCGATGGGATGAGCTGATGGTTGGAATCAGCCGCACGCTTCGAACCGAAGCCAGCATCGAAGCCGAGCTGCGAGCCGCTGAGTGCCCGCTGCGTTTTAAGGACCTTGGCATCGACAGAGAACGCGCCCGTGCGGCCATCCTGCACTCAAAGGACATCCGAAACCGCTACACGATCTTGCATCTGTCTTGGGAACTCGGGCTGCTTGATGAATGGGGCGACGAGGCTTTGAACCTCCTTTGGGATTGAGCCCGTCGACGATGGTGACTCAGCCAAAAGCGGCAGGTCTGAGTCTTGGCCTGCGTTACATGATCGAGAGTGCATTTTATTTCTCGATCATGAGCATCCTCGTCAAATTGGCAGGCAAAACCGTTCCCTTTCAAGAGATCGTGCTCGCCAGAACAGCCGTGGCGTTTGTGGCGAGCGTCGCCATGCTCAAGGCCAAGGCGATCAGTCCGTGGGGCAATAACCGCAAGCTCTTGGCTTTACGCGGAATTCTTGGTTTTACCGGATTAGGCTGTTTTTATTATTCGATCACGCATCTGCCCTTGGCCGATGCCACCGTGATCCAATACACAAACCCTGTTCTTGTGGCGCTCTTAGCCGCACTGGTGCTTGGCGAGCGCCTCACGCTTGGGGTGGCTGTATCGGGCGTGTCGTGTTTGATCGGCGTGGTGATGATCGCGAGGCCTGATTTCCTTTTTGGCTCAAGTCCTGGTTTGCCCCCGCTTGCCCTGGGCGCCGCGATCACCGGGGCGATCGTGAGTTCGGGCGCCTACACCGTCGTCCGGAAACTGGGAGCCACAGATCACCCGCTTGTGGTCGTGTTCTGGTTTCCACTGGTCTGTTTGCCTTTTGCCATTCCCTGGGCCCTGTCGACCGGCTACGTGCCGAACCTGCACGAGCTGGGCATTTTGTTGGCGGTTGGCATTGCCACTCAAGCCGCGCAGGTGCGCATGACTCAGGGCCTACAGCTCGAAACCGCGGGGCGGGCGACCTCGATGACCTATCTGCAGGTGGTTTTCGCTTTTGTATGGGGTATTTTGCTCTTCGATGAAGTGCCCGAAGTTCCGGCTATCATTGGCGCGGTCACCGTTCTTGCGGGTATCGTGCTCGTGGCAAGGTCTCGGAGGTTGAATGGGTGACGCACAATTGGTCTTTGACTGGATCGCGGCACAACCACTGGCCCTTGGGCTATTGGTCATCGCGGCGGCCTCGATGATCGAATACGTATTCCCGCCTTTTCCTGGAGACACCGTTGTCGTGGCTTCTGCCGTTTTGATCCCCAACGCCGATTGGCCGTGGTGGGCGGTATTTACCGCAGTCTTGGCCGGCAGCGTGACCGGGGCAATGTTCGCGTATCTCTTTGGAGCATGGGTGTCGTCGAGACCCGGGGAGCACTGGGTTTCCAAGAAGCTGGCCACTCCCAAGATGGCACCGCGAGTCGCGAAGTTGACCGATGGCTTTGCGCGCCATGGCACAGCCTACATCTCGGTCAATCGTTTTTTGCCGGCGTTTCGCAGCATCTTTTTTGTGGTCGCTGGCATGGTGGGCCTGCCTGCCGGTCGAGTCGCTTTTTTTGCCGCACTCTCGGCGCTCCTCTGGAACGCACTTTTGATGGGGGTAGGCTGGTCGGTGGGTTATAATCTGGCCGAACTCTCGCATTGGGTGAAGAATTACGGCATTGCCGTTGGCATTGCGCTCATTGCCACCTTGTTGTTTTGGTTCTGGCGCTCGCGCCGCAGCGGGAAAGCCAAGTCCGATTAGCCTTTATTCATGCGGGTATTCGGTGGTTGGACGTGCAGGTCCAGTGTTCATGCGGATTGATGAAAATGCCCCAAAAAGTTTGCTACCGGGATCTCGCTGTCCTATAAAGGAAGGGCGTTGGTGACGGACACATATCAGCGCACTAAAATTTTGTACCCAGATTCCCTTTTCCGTCGGCTTGCGGCGCGCGTGGCAGGACAAGTCGGGAGGTTAGTGCTTTGACTGAACATAAAAAGCGACATGGCTCACAGGTAGCCCCCACAACTGTAATCGAACGGACTCAAGATCTTGCGGCATTGACGCCAGAAGAAGAGAAAGCCCTTCGAATGGCTCATGGTCTAAGCGAGCGAGACGATCACATCTTGAGCTTCGCGCTCGGTGCCGATCAGGATACGCGCTTGAAACTTGCGATGATGGAGAAACAACTCATCGAAGCGTTCAAGAAATCGCCAGGCCCTGATCTTCAGCTTGAAGAGCACCATATGGATGCCAAGGCGCGCATCATCGATCGGCTCAAGAATCAGTAGCAAAACGTGTTTTTGAACGGATCAGGCGGGACTTCCCGCCTTTTTTCGTATTCAGCCCCATGGTTTCTATTGCTTCCCGCTCGCTCGCCGACTAGGAAAACTCACACGAATTGCTTGAAGATGATTGCCGAGGATGGCCATGACAGAACATGGAATAGAATGGTTGCGAAAACGGGGCGTCTCAGATCCCGCGGTACTGAAAGCAATGAGTCAAATCCGTCGGCAGGATTTCGAGTCTGACGGTCCGATCGATCCCCCAGAAGTCGTCGGCAAAATGATCACGGCATTGGGACTCAAGCCCGATGCGAATGTTTTGCACGTAGGCACCGGCAGCGGTTACGTTCCCGCGATTTTATCGAAGATGGTCACGGCGGTCTTCACGGTGGAACGCGATGATGCCATGGCGAAAATTGCGGCGCGTAATCTGAAAGACAGTGGCTGCAAGAACGTTCAGATCCTATTCGGCAACACCCTAAAACAATATGCGGCCAACGCTCCCTACGACGCCATCTTGGTGTCGGCGAGCATGCGGGAGCTGCCTCAGCGCCTGGCGAAACGGCTTGGGATGCAGGGCGTGCTTGTGGCGCCCATCGACGACGGAAAAAGTCAGAAATTGGTTCGCCTGCGCCGGTATTCGGAAAAGGCGTTCAAAGAAGAAATTCTTGGAGACCTCGCGGTCAAACCCTTGCTCGGCGATATCCTCGTAGAGATGGGGGTCATCGATCGTGCCGAAGTGGAGATGGCAGCGATGGAAGCCGACGCAAAAGGTCTTCGTCTGGGTGAGGCTTTGCTTGAAGGACGATACGTTCAGGAAGCAGATATTTACGCTGCGCTCGCCAAGCAAAATGGCATGAGTGTTCTGAGCGCCGGAGACGTCTTGAGTGACTTCGACCGAACGCTCCACGCGACCTATCCACCGGCGTTTCTGACCCATAATCGAATCATGCCTTTCGCACATCGTGACGGGCTTCTGCAGGTGATCACGACTGACCCTTACGCCGATGGCCCAGCGCTTTCACAGGCGATGGGACTGATTGCGATCAGGTTGCATCTGACGACTCCGACTGATTTTCAGATCGTCCTTCATTCTTTGGAAGGGCGCGAACGAGGGTTGGCGCAGGCGAGCGAGGTCGGCGTCACGGCGTCTACCGCGATCGCGCAAGACACAACCGGTAGCTTCGACGCCGAGACGATTTCGTTCTTCGAAAAACTCATCGTTGCCGCGGTTCATGCACGAGCGAGCGATATTCACTTCGAGCGCTACGAGCAGAATGTACGTCTGCGATTTCGAATCGACGGCGACATGGAAGAGCGCGAAGCCACGCTGACACCCAAACAGATGGGCGGCGTGGTGCATCTGGTCAAGATCAGCGGACGCATGGATGGCGGCGAAAAACGACGTCCACAAATGGGGCATTTTCAGCGGCGTGTAGAGGGAAAAATCTACGATATTCGCGCTCGCACGCAGCCCACGAATTTTGGTGAGACCGTGACCTTGCGCCTGCTGCCTCAGGATGAGCGAATCCTGACGATCGGTGAGCTCGGTTTTGCCCTGCCAGTCGCGCGTGAACTCCGTCACACGTTGACGCGTCGGAGTGGCGTATTCTTGGTCGCCGGGCCCACAGGCTCAGGCAAATCCACGACCCTTTACGCCGCGGTGCATGCGCTGAGTGGCGACACGTCCCGCAAGGTTTTGTCGGTCGAAAACCCTGTGAGCTACGCCGTCGCCGGTGTGCACCAGGTCAAAGTCGATCCGCGCCAAGGTTTTGGCGTCGCCAATGCGATCGAAGCCGCCATGGGAGACGACGCCGATGTGCTGCTGGTGGGAGATATCAACACACCCGAAATCGCGGCTTGGGCGTTCAAAGCTAGCCAGGCCGGGCATTTGGTGTTGGGCACGGTCTTCGGAAAAGACGCCGTCGACGGGATTCGCGGCCTACGCGATTTTGGTGTCGACGCGGACGCGATCGCCACTGAGCTCGTGGGCATTGTGGCACAGCGCCTCGTTAAGCGAATCTGTCCACAGTGTCGACAAGACGCCGCCCTGGATTCTGAGATCATCGAAGACTTCTTTGATGATGAATTGCCTGATATTTCGGCGTTTAAAGGACAGGGATGCGAGGCCTGTGGAAACCGAGGAACACGAGGTCGCATTGCTGTGTCCGAGTTTCTTCCTGTACAAGCACGTATTCGACGTCAAATTGCCGGCCGAGAATCCATCGAAGGATTGCGCGAAGCCGCGGCTGAAGCCGGCATAGTGACACTAAGAGACATCGCCATTCGTTTGGTCTCTGAGGGCGTGATTCCTCAGGACGAACTTCGCTGGATTCCGAGTTGGAAATGAAAAAAATAGTATTGAGTTTGTTGGTCGTTCTTGGGGCCACGCAGCTGAGCTGTGGTTCGCCAAATTACTGCCGTGAAGGATCGTTCCCGACGTTTTTGGACGAGGAATGGCGCACCTATTGTTCCGACTACGATGACCACATGAATAATGTGGGCGCATACGGCCTGCCCGAACTCACCTCGTTTTTGGGCAACCACCCAGAGCGCGTGGCCGCACTGAACGAAACGAAATCTAAATACAAAGATGCGAGTGCGTGTTTTGTCGCTGAGCGCGATAAACTTGAGTACCGAAAACTTGATTCGTGTCTGAGCAATGACGATCAGCAAAATCAAGCGATTGGAAACGCCTGGGCTGCCCGCGCGGAACCATGGCTTGAGGACCACAGTCTTCGTCTGGGCGAGATGATTCCTAAATTGGGCGATCAGATTCGCGAAGCCGCTCGTTTGGACCGAAAAGTCTCGGATGCTTTCGAAATTAAAGCCGAAGTTGAGACCGAGGCCTTCCAGAAATTCGCAGACGAAAACGAAGCTCTTGGCGCTGAAATCGAGCGCACGGCTGATATCGAAGATGAATGGCGCAACCTTAAGAAGCGCGCCAGGGGCAACGAAGCGCTCGTTGGGACGATGCAGAAGAAGTTCGGCGGCGAAGTCGAGGCGCTCCTCGATAAAGTCAGCGACATGCGCGGCAAATACGGCGAGCTCCGTGAGAACCAGCGTTATCTAGAGATGGCGACTTATGGTGCCGGCAAGCCTTGTCCATCAGGCCTTCGTTCGAATAAAGAAACCAGCATCGCTAAGAGGTCACTTGCCGCCAAGATCAAGACGATCGGCGGAGTCACCCCACGGGCCATGACCAGTATTTCGAAGGAAATGCAGGACGAACTTGAGACCGAGTCTTTCGAAGGCTTTACCTGCGCACCACGCGGGACGAGCAATCAATTCAGCGAGAAACCCAAACTCTGCGCTGTGTATCGTTATGTGCTTCAGCGCGATCGCCCAGCCAATGAACGTTCATGGGGTGATTGGACGATCACAGCCTTTGAAGAAGGCGGCGCACAGGCCGGCGTCGATTGTGGCCTGCTGAAATAATCTGGCTCCCAGCCCGACTTTGCGGCAGTGGCTTTCCGCCCCCAGTTTTGTCATAGTCGTCTGCACACTTTTGGTGACTCTATGATGAAAAAGTTTCCCCTTATTTCTATGACTGGTTTGCTGCTCGCTTCGGCCTGCGGCGAGCCTGTCATGACCGAAGACCCCTCGGACCTTCCTGGGTTTAACACGCGTGTGTTTAACCTTGAGGCACCGTGCATGGTCATGGTCGACGGCGTGGGAATGGTCGATATTGAAGCCGACTATATTCCGGGCGTTGTCGCGTGCGAAAACGGGAATGCCCCTTACGAGGCACTCAAAGCGCAGGCCGTACAGGCGCGTGGATTCCTCTATTATAAATTATTTGTGGCGGGCGCGACCTCGATTGGCAACTCTCAGAGTGACCAAGTCTACAGTTGTGCCCACGTGCCTAACGGGCCGAGTGCTTTGCATAAGCGGGCTGCTGCGGAAACCAAGGGCCAGTACCTGACGTGGAAGGACCGCATCATCGCGCCATTTTATGTCGCGGGCGCAAAACCTCCGGCGCCTGATGCCGCTGATCCTATCGCTTCATGTCAGGGAAACGGTGGTGCCGATGGCACGAGCACCGAAAAATGGGTCACGTATAATTGGGGCAAATCCGTCTGTGATATCGAGATGACCGCTTTGGGATTTGTTCCCGATGATTGCAATGGAAACCCAGCAAACCGAGGCTGTGCGTCGCAGAACGGCGAAACCTGCCTTGCGAATACCGGCGTAAAATACCCGGATATGTTCGAGTATTATTACGGCGACGATATTCAGTTGGTTGTCTCGACCGGGACCTGTGGTGGGCCGGCCGTCCAACCTGTGACCGATTACGACCGATTCTGTTCGTTGAAGGCAGATGGCGCCTACTGCTTTGATGCCGCGACTCGGGTTCAATGCGTCGATGAATATTCGGCCGCTGATGAACTTTGTGGCGGGTCATGTGTCGATGGCGCCTGTGTGGGTGGCGTTGAGCCGACCGCAGACGCCTGTGCTGACGTTGCTGACGGTTCCTACTGCATCGATAACATCAACCGTGTCGATTGCAGTGGCGGCGAGTTGGCGGCCTCTGAGGTCTGTGAGAGTGGCTGCATCAACAAGGAATGTGCCGTCGATCCCATCGAAGGTGATGTGGATAACCCCGTCGTAACCGACCCCTATGTCGACGAAGGCAAGCAGGAGGTTGTCAGCGACTTTCCTGGTCTTGTGAGTCCCTCGGTTGGACAAGAAGGCGGATGCAGCGCGCCTGGCCTGCTTGAACCCGCTTTCTTTGGGCTGGTCGTGGTCGGCTTTTTGCGCCGTCGTCGAAACTAGACGAAACCTACGCCCCGTTTTTGGCATCATTGGACCTATGGCTTCGAATCTCATTAATCTCGACATGCTGGTTACGCGCGCTCAAGAGCGAGCTGACCTTCCCGCTCCCACCCTAGATTTCGAACACTTGGATGTGTTGTGGCTTCAGGTCACAGGCACCTTGTGCAATCTGGCGTGTTTGCATTGCTTTATTTCATGTGGACCCAAGAACGACTCGCATCCGTTTATGACCGTCGACCAAGTCGCTACGGCCATCAGCGAAGGCGCGGCAATGGGCGTCAAAGAGGTCTATTTCACGGGCGGGGAGCCCTTCTTGCACCCCGATATCCGCGAGTTGATCGAGCGAACGCTTGAGGTGGCGCCGTTGTCGATCCTGACCAACGGCATTCTCATCGAAGATGAAATGGCGGCTTGGTTGGGTGAGACGTTCGCTTCATCGCGATACGGTCTGGACATCCGGGTTTCACTCGATGGGACGACCGCCAAAGAAAACGACGCGATTCGTGGCCGCAATACGTTCGAGCAGATCGTTGGCGCGATCGTTCGACTTTGGGAAAACGGCATCAATCCTGTGGTGACCGTAACCACGTGTCATAACGAATTGGCCGACGGGGCCGGGCGGAACCGATTTATCGAATTGCTAAAATCGCGCGGTATTTCTCAGCCGCGGCTAAAATTCCTGTCGCCATTTAAAATTGGCCGCGAGGAACGCCGTGACGAGGGCTATCAGGCATACGAACGACTGGTCGACGGCGACCTGATCGAGGGCGAAGAGAACGACCTTCAATGCTCGAGTTGTCGCATGGTGACTGCCAAAGGCGTGTTTCCCTGCCCGATTTTAATCGAGGTCGAAGAAGCACGTATGGGCGACACTTTGGCGGATGGCATCGTGCCCATCAAATTGAACCATCCGGCTTGTTATACTTGCCACGTCGAGGGTGTGACGTGTCGAACCTAATCTGTGTTTTTGGTGGCATTTATAATAACCACCGCAGCCTCGCCGCGTTGATCGAAGAGGCGAGTGCTCTTGGCGCAACGGCCTTCTACTGTTTGGGCGATGTGGGCGGTTTTGGGCCCAATCCAGACAAAGTCTTTCCCTATTTACGTGACCAAAAAAACGTCTTTGTGATGCAGGGGAATTACGACCATTCCATCGGAAATCGGCTTGAGGACTGCGCCTGCGGCTATGTGGATCCTCGCGATAATCATTTTGCCCAGATCTCGTACGACTACACGTTGGCCAACACTTCGGACGACAACAAGGATTGGTTGCAAGAACTGCCGACCGAATTTCGACATGAGTGGGCTGGTAAAAAAGTGCTGATGGCTCACGGTTCGCCTCGTCGAATCAACGAGTTCTTGTGGGAGTCCCAATGTCCGGATGGATTTTTGGAGTACCTCATGAACGAGGCAGATGCCGACTTAATGTTCATCACCCATACGGGGATCCCGTGGGTGCGCGAGCTTCCGTCGGGCAAGACCATGGTGAATGTGGGCGTGATCGGTCGCCCTCCTAACGACGGCACGACCTTGGTCGATTACGTGTTGGTCGACACCGATACTGCGCAGGTCACACCTCGTCGCCTCGCATACGATCACGTCGCACTCGCGCAAGAGATGCGCGACGTAGATCTGCCCGAGGAATTCGTCGAGACCGTGCTCACCGGCTATTGGACGACCTGCCTCGAGATCCTGCCGGGAAAAGAGCGCGCGATCGGCACCTACTGAAGATCTTTTCGGCCTGAGGTCCGTTGCATGCAGGGGGTGTTCGTTACACACTGCGGTAATAATGACCTTTAGGACGAGATAAATATGCGTAGGCAATCAGCGCTGCTGGCTTTGGCGTTCTTGGCGATCACGGCTTCCTGTGGGACTCATAAGAGCGAACTTGAGAAGCTTGGTGAGACCGATACTGGGACACAATTCCGCGAAAGACCGGTCGCTACGCTCGAGAGTTTTGAGCCTGTTGATCCCGGTCAGCTCGATTCGATGACCATCGCGGCGAGCGATGGGAATGCCCCATCCGAGACGTCCGAGTCCTTGAGTCGTCCCAAGACTTCGCCGCTGGCTGAGCCAGTGATTCAGCAGATTCTAGCGCGCTTATCGCCGCTGAAATCCGAGCTGTCGGACCGCAAGGATTTTGCCAAACGCGGTGATTCGTTGCCTCCGCCCAAGACCGGCGAAACGATCACGACCGAATTTCCGCCCCCTGGTGAGCGGGCCCGTCCTGACGCGGTTGACGTGAAGTTTGGCGCGCTGAAGGTCTTGAGATCCGCCCCCGAAGGCGAGATTCCTGTCGCTGCAAAGCTAAGCGTAACCTTCGATCAACCGATGGTCGAGGTGACGTCTCATGCCGAGACGATTGCGCAGGGCGTGCCTGTACAACTCACGCCTTTGCCCGAAGGCAAGTGGCGATGGATCGGTGCCAAGACTCTGCTTTTTGAACCGACCACTGAACACATGCCGATGGCCACCGAATACAAGGTCGTGGTGCCGGCTGGAACCAAGTCTAAAGTGGGTGGAGCGCTCGAAAAAGAGGTGAGTTTCACCTTCAGCACGCCTCCTGTGACCTTGCAGAATTACTTCCCCAATAATGGTCCGACGCGGCTCGATCAGCCGATTTTCTTGGGCTTCGATCAGAAGATTAAACCCACCGAAATGCTTGAGCATATCCAGGTGCGTGTCGGTGACCGGTTGATTCCGGTCCGCATCGCGAATGCCGATATGATTGCTGCAGACGAGGTCATCAAGTCCTACGTCGATCAGGCGCAGCCAGGCCGGTACATGGTTGTCGTTCCAGTGAACGACATGCCTTATAATTCGAGCATTCAGGTGGTGCTGACCCAAGGCGCACCATCAGCCGAGGGCCCACGCACTACGGCAAGCGACCAGAACTTCTATTTCCAGACCTACGGTCCGCTCTTGGTCACAGACCATCGTTGTGGATGGGGTGAATGCAGGCCCTACGATTCGTTTTCGTTCCAGTTTTCGAATCCGTTGGAAGACTCGGCTTTTGATGAAAATCTGGTCGAGGTCTCACCCGACTTTGCTGCGATGACGATTCAACAGTCGGGGCAATACCTGGGGGTATCTGGCTTCAAACCTGGCCGTCGCAAATACACGGTGACGTTGAAGGCAGGTCTCAAAGATATTTTTGGTCAGACACTGGGCAAAGACCAATCCTATTCGTTCGATGTTGGCGCGGCCGACCCCACTCTGACGGCTGCTTCGGGTGAGTTTATCGTGCTGGACCCGAAATCAGGTCCACAATTTACGTTTTATTCGATCAATTACGACGCGGTTCGGCTGAAGGCTTGGAAGGTCGTTCCGGCCGATTGGGACGCCTATCGCGAGTACATGGACGATTGGCGCTATTACGGCAAAAAGCGCAAGACACCGCCGGGCCGCAAACTCATCGATGTCGAGGTGAAGATTAAGTCAAAACCCGATGAACTCATTCAAACTAACCTGGACCTCAAAGATGTTTTTGGCGCCAACGGGTTGGGCCATACCATCATCGAGCTCAAGCCATCTCGCGCCTCGAAGGGATCGACGATGCCCGAGTCCGACTATATTCCGATGGTTCGAAGCTGGCTGAATGCGACCAGGCTCGGTGTCGATGTTTTCCACGACTACGAAGAAGCTTTGGTTTGGGCGAATGACCTCGCCACTGGCGCACCGGTCAATGGCGTGGAATTTACTTTGTTTCCAACTGGCGCCACGACGCTGACTTCGGCTGATGGGACGGGCTCGATTCGGCTCACGAACAAGGAAGGTAAGGGAAGCTACGTGTTGGCAACCAAGGGTGACGACGTTGCGATGATTCCCGAGCACTATAATTCGGGCATCACCAAAGGCAGCCCCGGCGATAACCTTGCCTGGTTCGTTTTTGACGACCGCAAAATGTACAAACCCAAAGAAGAAGTTCATCTGAAGGGTTGGGTTCGTAATATCGACTACCGCAAAGGTGGTGACGTAAGCCTTGCCCCCGGAACCCCTAAAATTACCTGGGTCGCTTTCGACGCTTTCAATAATAAAATCACCGAAGGCATGGCCGACACGAGCGCACTTGGCGGATTTGATTTTAATTTCAAATTGCCTGAGACACCCAACCTTGGGAACGCACGTGTCGAAATCAAAGCCAGCGGCGTGCCGGCTGGAAACACGGTCTACAACCACTCGTTCCAAATTCAGGAATTCCGAACACCGGAATTCGAAGTTTCGGTTCATGTCCCGCCCGGTCCTTTCTACGCGAATGCGGATGCTTCGGCTCGACTTGAGGCCAAGTACTACGCCGGTGGGGCACTGCCAAACGCTGATGTGACCTGGAGCATCAACGCGATGCCAAGTTCGTTTACGCCGCCCAATCAATCCAAATACACGTTTGGAATGTGGGTTCCTTGGTGGCGCAGTGGTGGAGTCTCGGGACAAGGCTCTTATGCGAGTCTGGCCGCCAAAACAGATGCTGCCGGCGATCATTTCTTGAAACTAGATTTCGGGGCCAACGAGCCTCCACGCCCCATGACCGTTTCGCTTCAGGGCACGGTGATGGATGTGAATCGTCAGGCGTGGACGGGCAGCGCGACCATGTTGGTTCACCCAAGCGAATATTATGTGGGCATGCGTTCGGAACGTTATTTTGTAGAAAAAGGTGTGCCTTTGGAGATCTTCGCGACCGTGTCTGACGTGGATGGAGCGAATCCCACAGGTCGACCCGTTAAAATGCGCGCCGGACGCGTGAAGTACTCGTGGAAAGGCGGCCAATACAACGAAGAGATCGTCGACGAGCAGAAATGTGATTTTGTGACCGAAGCCACCGAACATAAATGCGTTTTCGAAACCAAAGAGGGCGGCACGTACAAAATCAGCGCAACCACGACGGATGACGACGGACGCCGAAATTACACCGAAATCACACGTTGGGTCTCGGGCGGAAAACAACCGGTATCGCGCACTGTCACGATGGAAACAGTCGATCTGATTCCAGACAAGGACGAATACAAACCCGGCGAAACCGCGGAACTTTTGGTGCGCTCACCGATCGTGCCTGCCGAAGTCGTGATGAGCATTCGCCGCAACGGCATGGTCGAACAAAAACGATTCCGAATGGAAGAGTCCACCAAGGTCGTCACGGTCCCCATTAAGAGCGGCCATATTCCCAACCTCTGGGTTTCGATCGACCTGGTCGGAGAAGCCCCTCGCCTGGATTCAAAGGGCGAAGTTGATGCGTCTCTGCCTACGCGCCCAGCGATCGCGAGCGGTGATATCAACCTGCCGGTTCCACCCTACGAACGCACGCTAGACGTTGAGGTCACCCCCGCGACGGATAAAACCGAACCGGGCGCAAAGACGTCTGTGAGCATCCAAGTGAAAGACAGTCTGGGCAAACCGGTTAGCAATGCGGAAGTCGCGATCATCGTTGTGGACGAAGCAATCCTGTCCTTGAGCGCCTATCAAATGGCGGATCCGATGGCCGTGTTTTATGGCTCAAAGGGGCCCGGAGTCAGCGAAAAACACTCGCGACTTTCGGTCGAATTGATCGACCCATCTGGTTTTGGGCCGGCCCCGGATACCACGGCGCTTCCATCCAAGGCACGCCGGACTAAGAGTGCTCCCGCGGCGGAAAAAAAGAGCAATCGTATGGAACTGCCCATGGCCGCGCCACCCATGGAAGAGATGTCAGCTGAAGGTGACATGGCGAGAGATGAAGATTCCGCGGGAATGCTTGGACAACTGTCGGGCTCGGCATCAGCCGCCGATCCGAACGCTCCGATCGCCGTGCGGTCCAATTTCAATCCGCTGGCCGGCTTTTATTCAGCGGTCAAAACGGATGCGAAGGGGCAAACCAAAGTCGACGTGAAAATGCCGGATAACCTGACTCGCTACCGAATCATGGCGGTCGCCGTTGAAGGCGGAAAGAAATTCGGCCATGGCCAAAGCTCCATCACGGCCCGCCTGCCTTTGATGGTCCGACCAAGCGCGCCGCGATTCCTGAACTTTGGCGACAAATTCGAATTGCCGGTCGTGTTGCAAAACCAGACCGACGAACCGCTGACGGTGTCGGTCGCGACACGCGCTTCCAATCTGATTTACACTGGGCAAGGTCTGATGGTTACGGTTCCGCCCAACGACCGGGTTGAAGTTCGTTTCCCCGCAACCACCGACGAAGCTGGCCGAGCCCGTTTCCAGGTTGGGGCTTCCGCGGGGGCATGGAGCGATGCCGCAGAAATCGACCTGCCGGTTTGGACCCCGGCCACCAGCGAGGCTTTTGCCACTTACGGGCAGATTGATAACGGCGCTGTGGTTCAGCCTGTGAAAATGCCGGGTGAAGTCTGGACCCAATTTGGGGGTCTTGAAGTCACGACCTCGTCGACCGCGATGCAAGCCCTGACTGACGCGTTTTTGTACGTGTACGCTTACAAATATGAATGCGCGGAACAGATTGCTTCGCGCATGATTTCGGTCGCTGCGTTGCGCGATGTCTTGACCGCTTTTAAGGCCGAAGGCATGCCGTCAGCCGCCGAGGTCAAACGCTCGATGGAGCGCGATATCGAAGAATTGGTCGACCGTCAGAACTACGATGGTGGTTTCGGTCTTTGGCGTCGTGGCCAGCCATCTTGGCCCTACATCACACTGCATGCTGCACACGCTCTGATCCGCGCTAAACAGAAAGGTTATACCGTTCCAGATCAGGCGATCCGGAAAATGGGGCAGTATTTGGCGAATATTGAGAATTATATTCCGCATTATTATCCGGAATATATTCGCCTCCATATCATCGCTTATTCGCTTTATGTTCGTGGTCTGAACAAAGACTACGACTTGGTTAAAGCGCGCGACGTGCTTCGTCGCGGTGGCTCTTTGGAAAAAATCTCGTTCGAATCTGTGGGCTGGCTTTTGGGCGTGTTCACGTCCGATAAATCGGCGCCTGAATTGGCCGAGATCCGTCGGTTCTTAAATAACAGAGTGACCGAAACCTCGGGTGCCGCCCATTTTGCGAGCAATATCGACGACGGCGCGTATCTGATTCTGCAGTCGAACCGCACGGCCGACGGCGTGATTTTGGAAGCGTTGATGGACGACCAACCCAAAAACGATTTGATTCCAAAAATCGTGAAAGGCCTGATGGCGCATCGCACCAAAGGTCGTTGGGGCAATACGCAGGAAAACGCCTTCGTTTTGCTGGCTTTGGACAAGTATTTTAATACCTTCGAAAAAATCACCCCTGATTTTGTAGCCCGCGTATGGCTTGGCGATCGTTATGCCGGCGAACATAAGTTCAAGGGCCGCACGACCGAAGAGCATCAGATCGATATCGCCATGAAATATGTGGCTGAGGGCGAGAACCAGAAGCTCTATATCCAAAAGGATGGAAAGGGGCGGATGTATTATCGAATCGGCATGAATTACGCGCCTAAATCCTTGTGGTTGGACGCTGCGGATCACGGCTTCGTGGTGCAGCGTGAGTACTCGGGCGTCGACGATCCCACCGACGTGAAACGTCGTGCGGATGGCGCCTGGGAAATCAAAGCCGGCGCCAAGGTCAAGATCAAGCTCACGATGGTGGCCGAGACTCGTCGTTACCACGTTGCGCTGGTTGACCCGCTTCCAGCTGGTTTGGAATCGATGAATCCCGCCATCGGTGTGACCGAGGATATCCCGCAAGACCAAGCCATGAACACCGGTCGTTCCAACACCTTTGCGTGGTGGTGGTGGTCACGTCCTTGGTTTGAACACCAGAACATGCGTGACGAGCGCACTGAGGCCTTCACGACACTTTTGTGGGGCGGAGTTCACGAATACACCTACTACGCGCGTGCAACGACTCCTGGCGAGTTTGTGGTGCCGCCTGCCAAAGCCGAGGAAATGTACTCGCCGGAAACCTTTGGACGTTCGGCGTCAGATCGCGTGTTTGTTGTAGATAAGCAGTGAGCAGCAGGCGGTGTGATTCGGTCCGCCAGGCTCCAGCCTGGCCTTGCGATTGGTGCGCGTCGTGGGTCAGGTTTCAGGTGGTCGGGTTTCCGGAGTCGCAGGCGCTGTGATTCGGTCCGCCAGGCTCCAGCCTGGCCTTGCGATTGTTCCGCGTCGTGGGTGCCAGGTTTCAGGTGGTCGGGTTTCCGGAGTCGCAGGCGCTGTGATTCGGTCCGCCAGGCTCCAGCCTGGCCTTGCGATTGGTGCGCGGGCATCCTGCCCGCCTGTGTTTGTAGGGATCTTATGACACGACGACGAAAAATTTTGTTGGCTCTCCTCCTCGTCGCGACGGTATTGGCCGGTTCCTTTGCTTGGACCTTTGTACGGCGTCCTTTGCCCCTGCCCGACGTGGTCGCGCGTCCGCTGCCCAGCCCGCCTAGCGCCACCGACATCAAGGTATGGGTGGTGCCGACAGGCAGTGTAGAAAGCCAACACGGCTTTGCGGTTCGCGGTGCTTCCCTGTTGGAGCCGTTGACCAGCTCGATGGTCGCCATCCTGGTCGAACATCCCAAAGGCCGAATCCTGATCGATGCCGGCATGGGGCGTGATGGCGTCGCCCACGTGGCAACCATACCGCTTCCGTTGCGTGCTTTCATCGACCTTAAGCTCACCGGCGGTATTGCCGACGTCCTGAAAGCTGGCGGCGTAAAGATCGAAGACCTGCAGGGCGTGCTTTTGACGCATGCTCATTGGGACCACGTCAGTGGTCTGGCCGACCTGCCGGGCGTGCCGGTGCTGCTGCCCAGAACAGAACTGACATGGGCGGAATCGACCGACCCGGGTGCCGAATTATTTCGACAAATCGACAAGGCGTCGCCGTTGAAATTGGTCACCTACGAATATGACGGCGGAGCCTACGGACCCTTCGAAAAAAGCCACGATATATTTGGCGACGGCACCGTCGTGGTCGTGCCCATGGCAGGTCATACTCCCGGTTCTATCGGGGTATTTGTGAACCTACCGTCCGGTGCCCGATATCTTTTCATCGGTGACACCGCTTGGGCCAAAGAAGGAGTCGAGTGGCCAGCCGAGAAACCCTGGATCTCTCGCCGCGACGTCGACAACGACCCCGCTCAGGTTCGCGTCCAATTGGGACTGCTGCATCGATTGGCCGAAGCACATCCCGAGTTGACGGTGGTGCCGGCCCACGACGCCCGTGTGCACAAAACCCTGCCAGCCTTCGCCGACCGACACTCGGACCATTAAAAGAAATTCTCTTCCCGATGCGCAGCCAGAATTACGCCGAATATCAACGGCCGGTTTTTGGGCTCAGGTTCATGCCACGTTCTTCCTTCACCGTTGCCGCGTTCAGGACGGACATCACGTCTTGATTCGCATGTTCGATGATCGAATCGATCTCATCTTCAAATCGCGCCAAGAACAAAATGGCTGATTTAGTCCGGAACAAGTCATGTTCAGATTCGTTAATCCTCAGCTTTTCGAATTTTAGTTCAACGACTTCAGCGTCAAATTGAGTCGTTGCCAAGGTCGTCAGGTAAAGCTGTTCAGGCGTCTGTTTCATTGATCCCCGTTCAATTTAGGCGATCCGTCGTCGACGCCAGCCGAATAAACCAATTAACGCCAATAATGGCATCCAGGTACTAACACCCGCCGTGCTTTGGCAGCCGCCGCTCGCCTCCTCAACGGTTGGACACTCGTCAACCACTGTGGGCTCAGGGCAAGTCAATTCAACCGTTTGTGTCTCGGTGGTAAAGACGATGTCCGTGCCTGGAAGACGAGCTTCCATCGTCACAGTGTGCGACCCGGACTCCAATCGATACGCTTCTTCGACAAGGGTGGAATCACATGCCAGGACCAAGCGATCCCGGCCACGTCCAACCCAGGACTCTCCCGGAGGCACCAGAGTGCAAAGACTGGTTTGCGGCGCCCAAACTTCGCCGTCAACCAGAGTCGTGTAATTAAAGCCGCCTGAGGTCACCCGTGGAATATTCATCCACAGATCAAGAGCCACCCCTTGGAACTCGTCCGAGCATGAGCCGCCTTTCGCCAATAACGAGAGCGCACTGGGAGCTAAGCCTGATACCGACAACTGCGAAACGTACGATGCGTCCAATGCAGGGCCGACCTGAATCTCGACTTCCTGAATCCGCTCGCCCACTTCTAGATAGAGATAGCCCGAATCGTTGCCATCGCCTTCGCCCGTTTCAGCGTGGAAGCGGTAGATATTGTTGACAGCCCAACTTGTTGGGCGAATCACATATTGGTTTTCATCGGCACTAACGACGGTAAAGTCTACCCGCGTTCGTGTGTCACCGTCGACTTGTTCGACCCAGATATCGTCCGCAGGATCTTCGCTCGCGAAACTCGCGTTCCAAGTGATGCCGCCTGCATTTTCCGGAATCAGTCCATCAAGGCCAATCTGGAACGTATTCAGGCCGGGCATCGAACAAGAACACGCAAAAACCGAGGCAGGCACAAGCGATGCTGCGACTAAACCGGCACCCATAATAATTTTCGAGAAGTTCATTTCATCCCCAAGTCATTTTCAAAATTTTGTGCCTGTTGGCCCTTCGACAACAACGTAGATATTCAGTCACCACAATTCAACAGGGGTTGGCACAGAGGGAAGGCCGAGGTGGCCTTGGCCAACCGCCTTGTCGATCCAATTCAAATGGGGAATCATCAGAACTTGCTCGTTATCTGGATCCCCCATGTCTTCAAAATATCGCGCCATGCTATTTTTGATGACGCTCGTTGGCTTATACGCAGCTCCGGTCCACGCTGAAGAATTGGGAGTAGGTGTTACCGCTTCATGGGTCTTTGTACTCACGACGACGGGCCGCGGAGGACCTGCATATGCAATCGCTGGCGAGTGGTCGTTATCGGATAGTGTCTCGGTTGGCGGTCGCTTCGAATATTTTGACACCAACAGTACGAGCTCAGACGCCTAAATCGTATGACGGTGACTACATGTCTGGAGAAGCCTTTGGCGTACTGGGATCGTATCGATTTCGACCTACAAAAACCGTTTCCCCGTATTTGAGCAGACGCCTCCAAGTGATGCGCGGAACGCGCGGACCAGGCAGTATTAGACCGGCGACGGATCATTTGGCGTTAGCTCCGGGGTTGGAAGTGGGCGTGGACCTTCTGCTGCGACCTGTTCAGATCGGACTCTTCTATAAGCTCGACGTTCCGCTCGCAGATTACGATGATTTTGGTGGTGCATATCTCAATTATCTACTTCCGGGATTCCGACTTGGCGTGAGTTTTTAAGGGCATGGCATAAGCTTCCGGCCTCGAAGAAACTTGAAGCAGCTTTAGCGCTTGAATCACGACATCAGTCTTTGGCATTTTCTTCGTAAAGAGGACGTTAGATTATGGGGTGCAGAATATCGGCTCGGAGGGCACAGCGATCTGGGTTTTAAACAACTCGATGCAAGATTCGTCCAAGTATTTGAACCAAGCCCCCACCAATTGCTCGTCATGGACCAAGAAATCCACCGGCCCGGATCGGTAGGCGGTGCAATCATCGAGTGGTCCCCACGATAGCAAGATGTCTCGTTCATGGGTCGAGACGCCGAATGGAACTCCGATACCCAAGACCTTGTAATCATCGATATCGCTTTTTAACACGGGGATTTTGTTGATGGTCATGGATATTTGCGGAGTCACCCAGGGTTTGAACTCGTTGAAAATAACCAAAACAAGGCCACTCACATAATGGCCGTACTGCGCGACTACGACCTCCAAGAGCGAATGTTTTCGGTCTCCCAGAATTAAATAGTAATTACCTGATTCTGAACCAAGCCGGCATGTAGAAACGTAGTCGATGTCGAGGATGAATTCGTCGTCTGGAATTGATTTTTGGCCAACAACGGTCAGCAATTCAGTATTTGAGTCCATAGGTTATCCATCCCAGCGGGTCATCAACGTCGGTTGTATCGAGAAGAATAGCACGTGCTGGTTGTCCAAACTACACGGCAGCGGGGCAACAGTCACCCACTGTGGGCTGTCCCATGCTTGACTCATAACTCTAGGCGAGGTCTTCTGAACACTTCAAAAATGAGTGAAAAAAGGGGCTTATGAGTACCGTTTTTGCATTCCTTGCTGGGTCAGAAATTATTGGTTTCGAAACTGGCATTTTCTGCGCGTACTGCCTTACGGGGCCTTTGATTAGTCGCACCAACTTCGTAACGGTCGACTTCTCCCAGACCGTTTTTAGTTGACCCGCATTTTTTGGCGGAAATCAGCTCTCTTGATTGGTTTCAAGTTGCTCTAAAGTTTTCGCACACCAATCTAAGGTCCAGTCAGCGAAGTCGACTCGACTCCCATCTTTTTTAAGCGTCGGCGCCACCCCCCCTTCTTCGCCGACAAGATCGTCCCAAATGTTTCCAAACTCGGGACTTTTTTCGTCGACCACAAGCCAACTCCTAAGGGCGCACCCGTGGTGACAAATCGGAATTGCGCCATCGAGGGCGTGTTCGATGTAGTATTTATCGAGGTTGGCTTCACCAATTTCGTCCCACCAGATTTCTTGGGCTTCTTCATAAGCGTCCTCGGTGGGAAAGTCTTCTCTTAGCAGGGCATCAACATAGAGGATTTCTTCGTTGTTATACGCTTCGGTAAAACGAAACGCTGCGCCGGGTTTTATATAATCTGGCCAGGGCTCGATTTTGAAACCGCTATCCATCATTCCTACAGGAAAGACGCCATAAGAAGGACCACAGCCGCCGTTACCAAACTCGGTTAAGAAGGTTTTGTAGGGCTCCGGGAGCCTACAACTATTCTGTGTTTCAAAGACTAGAATATCGGATTCGGAAAGCCTGGGACCAAAGGCGTATTTATGAGTGCCCGAACCAAAAGCGTTATAAGCCGAATCGATCTTTCTGAGTCGATCTAAATAGTGGCTGAATTGTTCTCTAAAATTCAAAACAGCATCCTAATTTGTTGTTGAAAATGACAAACATGACATGAAAATCACTCGCCCTGTTCCTTAGTGCGTGCAGGCGTTGTGGTTCAACGCCTCCAAGAGCAATGCTGGAGTAAGCTCAGGCAGCTCGCCGTTTTCACCCAGATGCTCTGCTGCATGCGCGTCGATCAACATGTTGTTTTGCGGCGGCAGGGTCTGGGCCAGGTCCTTGAGGGGTGGGTTATTATAACCGCCACCGTCTGCGTCCAAATAGACGGGGTTGCTGTACGCAAAGGGTGTCTGGTCGGGGGCAAGCGGTGACATCGACGATGATCCGCGCACCACAAATACAACCCAAGCGTCGACGTCGGTGGTGATGGGGATTTCGATTTCTTTCAAATAATGACGATGAATCGCGGTGCCGACTTCGGACTCGACCAAATCTGTTTCTGACAGAGCAATTGGAGTCGAAATGGTCGGGGTCCAGGCGGCCTCGATGACTTCTCCCGGACCGGTCAGGATTTCGTCGGTCAGATTCATGTACATGTCGATGGTGTTGACTGGCATCCACTCGGGAACGTCGAGCTTGATGGTGGCTGTGACGGCATCCCCGTTGGTCGCGACGACATCACCAAGGCTACCGGTGGCTCCGGCAGCATTCTTCATTTCGACCCGGAAGAATGGACCACGAGAACCAATTACACGGCCTTCGTTGACGGCTGTGGTGAAGGTCTCGGAATCAAAGGTTGCGGCTGAATCTGAAGTGCTGGGCACAAAAACGTAGGTGCGGGGCGAACCGCCCAAATCGCCGTATAATTTATGGGTGTCGGTCACGGCAGTCGCGGTGGGCGTGAAGCCACGGCCGACCATCTGCAACCACCAGCGGCCCACCGAATAAAAACGGCTCAGGCCAGAACCGGTCATGATTTCCATGGCCGTAAACTCGTCGCTCCAAATTCCGGTATCGCCTGTGACCGGGTCAGGTTCGCGTTCGTCCATGCGTAGAGCTGCCCGATCTTTGAATGAAAGGCCGCGTAATACATCGGCTTTAATATTTTTAATTAATCCCATGCCGGAGGGGTGATTTAGTTGAACAACCTGCGTTCCGGGTTGGCCGGCTGCCCATCTGAAAACATCGACCGGCTCCATGTCATTCAACGGCCCGCGGCTCCAATCAAGGCTTCCGCCTCGTCGTTGGGTCGTGTCGCGCTGTAATGGGAATGCATTAAAATGGCCTGTATTTCCTGTCGTGATTTCGGCCCCAATCAGGCTAGCGATATAGGTGCTGGCGCCAATGGACTCGATGGTTGGCGCGTAATCAGCGATGATGTCGTGGTCGGTGCTTACGATCACGTCGACGCCTTCGCCCAAGAAGTTCAAAACTCGCGTTTCCTGAGGAACCGGGCTGTCTGGCGAGGGTAGGGCGTGGACGTGGAAATCCCCGGAGAGGGCTGAGTCGGTGTTCACGACGTGTGCGATTTCGGCATCGAGTGTGACCGAGTCGTCGTCGGCGACGCTCAGCTGATAACCGTTGGATGGCATCGCATCGTAAGGCCAGGTCGACCATTCGAATCCGCGAGTCACGTAGACTTTATAATCGCCGGCCGGCAACTCAAGTTCGACCAGTCCATCCACGCCGGCCCAGGTCACCGATTGCCAACCGCTTGGCAATTTATTGGTGCTGATGTCGGTCTCGAGGTTTGTGGGGGCGCTATTGCAGGCTCCGTCACAAATCACAGTGACACGACCGGGCACGGCTTGGCCCGAGGGTTCACGGATATTGACGGTCAACTTGGCGACCTTGCTTAAGGTCATGGGGTCGACGACAGACGTTCCGTCGGCCAACACAAAGTCGTCTGCGCCGATGTCCGCCACTTGATTGCCGCGCCGCGCCAGAAGCTCGTAGGAGCCCACTGGGACGGTCATACGGTAATTCCCTTGAGCGTCGGTGATGGCTTGGCTCATCGTGCGACGAGCTCCATTTTCGCCGACCAAAACGGCGGATACGCGGACCTGTGCCGCGGGCCCGGTCCCGTCCAGGACCTGACCTTCGAGCGCGCCGGTTTCGATGCCCATGATGGGGTAGGCCTCGTCGAGCATCGTCGATACTGCGCCATCGCCTCCAAATTGGCGGTGGCCAGCCACGCCGGTTTCGCCCGGGGCGATATGCATAACACCGGGTGCCGCGGCGAGGTTCCGATTGGTCAGAGTGCCCACGATCGAGCCGATGCTCGAGGCTACGGCTGCCACACCAGAAATCGTCAACGAAGATCCACCATAGGGAATCACGCTGGCCGGGATCTCGGGCGTGACATCAGGCATGAATAGGTAGCTTTCTTTGTCTCCACGAAAGGCGACAAATGGGACGGGATCTTCGGAAAAACCGCCCGAGCCCGCACCAAATCCAGCCGAGGCGCTCATCGGGTTGAAATATCCGCCGTCGCCACCCGACATCACAAGGTGCGCAATCACAGCATCGACCTGTTCTTCCGAGTCGTTTCGCAGAACGGTCAATACCCTGAGGCCCAATTCGCCTGGATGCAGAATGTAGAACACGGTGACGGTTACGGGGAGCAGGTCGTCGGGATTGAGTGGCAGGCGTGCGGATAGGCCGGGGATGAACTCATCGACGGTGCCTTTGATGTTGATGTAGTCGCCAAGCTGCAACTTGCCTGTGACCGCCAGAATCGCCGCGTTCTTTTCTGTGGGGACGATCTCAAATGCATCCGGATCCAGTGTCTGGGCTGCATTAATAAATAGACAAACCTCGCCTAAAATATCCTTTTTGCTTTCGCCTTCTTTATACGAAATGTCCAAGACCGTCCCGCCGTATGGACAGGGACTCATCACTCGATCGTCGCCTTCGATCAGGAATTTAATCCGGTCATTTTCCAGAACCCAATCGCCGATTTTTCCGTGGGAAATCGGGCCGTCGATCAACTCGTCCGCAGAGGTAATCTGATAAACGCGCACATTTCCTTCGACGTCCCGGAGTTCCGAGGACAGGTCGAAATCGACTCGGGCCGGCTCGGGAGGCTTGGGCGTGGTGTCGATGACCACGTCTTCGGGCGTGATCGGTGGAAACGTAAAATTGTTCTCATCGGCGTTGCAGGCCGTGAGCGCGAGTAGAGCGGCGAGGATGATGGGTGTTTTCATCCGGGAAATCTAACATGATTATTCGTTGGATAAAACGAAATGGGGTGTGATTGGTCCGCCAGGCTCTAGCCTGGCCTCGTGTCGTGTGATTGATGGGCATTAGTTTTGGTCGTTTTCGTGCGCGCCGCGTATTCTTGCCGTAAAAAGGGCTCATGAAAGCTGAGCCATCAAATTATCGCTGTCCCTTCACCGTCGACTGGGTTCGCAACCAAGCCGATGCCGAGATTCAACAACTCGTGCTCATCGAAGTGCCAAGCCAACAATCTGCAGTCGTGGTTGTCGACGTTGGCTCAGGCACGGTAGCGCGAGAAGCCGTGCGTAAAGACGATTCAAAGTCGCCCTAGTTCTATTCTGATAATTGGGTATGAATCCCAAGCAGGTCACATAGGGCCACGCGTACAAAGCGCAGGCGGTCCGGAATGCTCGCGGACCAGTCACAAAGCGGCGATTCCTGAACCCTGACTACCTGAACCCTGACTACCTGACTCGGATTTGAATCGAGGCGCCAAGAATGGCATCTCAACGGTCTAAACCGCTTGAAGGAGCTTTTATGAAATACCTTGTGACCGGCGCAAATCGTGGCCTTGGACTTGAATTTACTACCAAATTGGCTGAGCGCGGCGACGAAGTGATCGCGACATGTCGATCGATCGCGGCTGCCAAAGAATTGCAGGAACTCGCCGAACGCTCTGGCGGAAAAGTCCGACTTTTCGAAATGGATGTCGCTACCCCAGCCGACAACCAGAAGCTCGCCGCGTTCCTTGAAGGGCAAGCTGTCGACGTGTTGATCAACAACGCTGGGCACTATTCGAAAGATAATGGCCCATTCGACACGATCGATTTTGACGGCATCATGAAGGATTTTGCGATCAACGCGATGGGCTCACTTCGGGTGACCCAGGCAGCCCTGCCTGCAATCCGTCGCGGAGGCCTCAAAAAGATCATCAACATCTCGTCGAAGATGGGATCGATTGCTGACAACTCAGGCGGCGGCGCTTACGCCTACCGCATGTCCAAAACCGCATTGAATATGGGAAGTCGCTCGTTGGCGCAGGACCTCAAACCCGAAGGCATCACGGTGTTGGCTGTTCATCCAGGCTGGGTCGTCACAGATATGGGCGGTCCTAACGGCCTTGTCGATACCAACGAGAGCATCAACGGACTGATTAAGGTCATCGACAACGCGGGACTTGAGCAATCGGGTCGGTTCTGGGACTTTCGTGGCGAAGAACTCCCTTGGTAAGGAACTAAGATGATTTCAGTGCTTTCCCCGGCCAAGACGCTCGACCTTGAGTCGAAGCTTCCGATCGACACGCATACCTATCCCGATTTCTTGGACGACTCTAAACAGTTGATCGAGATCCTAAAGGGGTACGACGAAGCCGAGATCGGCAAGCTGATGAAGGTGTCTGAGAAAATCTCGGCGCTGAACGTCGAGCGTAATCACTCGTTCCAATTTCCATTCACCGAAAAGAACGCTCGGCCAGCGATCTTTACGTTCAAGGGCGACGTTTATCGCGACCTGGAACTCGGCGAGTACTCGGAAGACGATTTTGATTTCCTGCAGGACCATGTGCGGATTTTGTCGGGTCTTTATGGGGTCTTGCGGCCTTTCGACCTGATGCAGGCCTATCGGCTCGAGATGGGCACCAACCTCAAAAACGAGCGCGGCAAGAACCTCTATCAGTTTTGGGGCTCGAAAATATCCGAGAAGCTGAACCTGGCGCTTGAGGCTCAGGGCGACGACGTCTTGGTGAATCTGGCGTCAGAGGAGTACTTCGGCGGCATCGATGTCTCCTCGCTGAAAGCGCGGATCGTCAAGATCGTGTTTTTGGACGCGAAAAAAGACAAGTATCGGATTGTTTCGATCTATGCGAAACAGGCTCGCGGTTGGATGGCCAATTGGATTTGTCGGAATCATGTCGATACGGTCGACGGTCTGAAAGCTTTCAACGTTCGCGGATATGAGTTTTCGGAGAAACGCAGCTCGAAGAACGAGCTCGTGTTTACGCGGGATAAGCCTGCTTGAGGTTAGAGTGAGTATTGAGACGATATTGATGGTGGGGCACGGATCTGATGGGCGAAAAGACGCCATTGCATTCGAGAAGATGGTTCAATTGCATCAGACGCTGAGCGGTGTTCGCACCCGCGCAGCGTTTTTGAGCTGCGAGCCCAAACTGAAAATAGTTTTGCGTTCGGCCGTCGGGCCCTTCCGCGTGATTCCCTGGTTCATGTCCGATGGCTACATGGTGAATCATGTGCTGCGCCGTGACATCCCAGACGCTGAATTCGACCAGCCCATTGGCGTACACCCGATCATGGATCGATACGTCGACGCCCATATCGAAGATGCCATCGCTCGCGGCGCCTCAAAGAACGCATCCGTCGTGATCGTGGGGCACGGCACGCGTCGGAACGCTCAAAGTGGTGACTCGACCTGGGCTCAGTCTCATCGGCTCCGAGAAATCGGCCGTGTGGCGGAGTCGGCATTCTTGGACATGGATCCAGATGCCAAAACAGCGATGAAAAAGTTGCCTAAAGGCGACGTGATCATCGTTCCGTTCTTCATTTTTGAAGGCGGTCACGCCTCGAAAGATGTCCCCTTGGCGTTCAAATTTAATTTGGTGGATGCCCGTCGTGCTGGCCACCACGTTGGCGCACAGCGGTTCTTCTACGGACCAACGTTTTTGCACCATCCCATCCTGGACGAGTTCATCAAGGAACTCGCAGGCTGAAGCGGTGAGCGGCTGGCAGTGAGCAGTTAGCGGGGTTGCATCGATACCCATTCGAAATGCTCTGCAGCGTCGCCTGCGACGTCTTCGTCGGGGTCGTCGCAAAGCTGCTTTAGGACCTCCAGCGGCAGCTGGGCATGGCTGATCACGCCGCGGCGGATGCTTGCGTCCGAATCTTTGGCCAGTACTCGCAACACATCTTCGTTTAAATCCATGGTCGCCAGCACGGCGTAACGGACGCGAACGTCCTGGTCTGCTGCCAGCGTGGCCAAGATTTTTGGTGAAATGGTTTTATTCTGTGCGACCCATCGCCGCATCGCAGGATGGCGGTCGATGATTTCGAACCAGATTCGTTCGGTCGCTTCGCCCCATGTGGCCAGGCGGTATTCTTCTGGTTCTTGGCTCTCTCGGAGCTTGATGAAGTGTTCGGCAGATTCGATTTTCATTGGCGTTTCATATCACCGCGAAGTTCGAACTACCACTGCCTGCTGCTCACCGCCTGCTGCTCACTGCCAACCGCTCAGCCTGTCATCGTTTCTTTGAATTCCTCAAAAGCTTCGGCGAACTCTTGGAACGAAGCGTCTGGAACGCTTAGGCGTACGCGGGTGAACGCGTCTGGATTGGCCTCAAGATGGCGAAGCACGCTGCCGAAGGTCACAAACGCTGCGGGTGTTAGGGGAAACGAAGTCCCAAGGTCGATTCCGATCGCAGGCTCTGACCCCGTCGAAACCTTCAGCGCAGCGACGACCGCGCGTTCAAAAGCGACCATTTCTCCTGAGTAGCCGTCCTTCCAGACTGGGGTTTTGACGCCGGAATCCCCCGTCGGTTGAAGAATCACGTCCGAGGCAACGCCATTGATAAGCTCAATAACGATGCCGGATTTTGAGATCCAGCTGTCTTTGATTTTCGTCATCTTCTCCTCCGCATGTTCTAAAATCTTTAAACCCTATTGATCCGGTAGGGATTGTATGTTTACCTTAAGTGGAACGCAACGATGACTTGCCAGTCGAGAGGTTTTCAGATGTCGAATATCATGGGTCATGTTTCTTTAGTGGGTGCCGGTCCTGGTGACCCAGAACTCCTCACCCTCAAGGCTGCTCGCCGTTTGAGCGAGGCCGACGTCGTTTTGTACGACCAGCTTGTCGACAAAAGTGTTCTCGATTTGTGTAAGACTGCTGTACGGGTATTTGTGGGCAAGGTGCCTGACGGACCTTCGACGCCTCAGAGCCAAATCAACGAACTTTTGTACGCCTATGCCAGCAAAGGGCTGCGTGTGGTTCGGCTTAAAGGAGGCGACGCGTTTGTGTTCGGTCGAGGCGGGGAAGAAGCGATTTACCTGACCGATCTTGGGGTGACCTTCGATGTGGTACCGGGGATTTCCTCGAGCATCTCGGTGCCAGAAACGGCCTTGATTCCAGTCACACATCGCGGCGTCGCAACCCATTTTACCGTCATTACCGGCATGTCTGCCGACGAAGACCTGTCCATCGAAGAAACCTGGTCCGCTTTGGCCAAGACCGGCGGCACTCTGGTGTTTTTAATGGGGGTGCGCGCCTTAGACCGCATCTCTGCGGCGTTGGTTGCAGGCGGGGCTGATCTGTCGACGCCTGTTGCGGTCATCGAAAAAGGAACCACGGCCGACGAACGCGTCGTCGTTGGAACCTTGGACACCATCTACCAGTTGGTCCGCGACGAACGCATCCAATCCCCCGCAACCATCGTGGTGGGAGAAGTCGTGCGCCTGCGAGGACAAATGGTTGGCGGGTATATGCGTGAATTCTCGCCGGTAAACGCCGTAGCGGTGGGAGCTTAACATGTACGTTTATAACGCTCTCGATACCGGACTCGTGCAAGAGCGAGTCAACCAGTTCCGTGACCAGGTCACGCGTCGGCTTGCTGGTGACCTGTCCGAAGACGATTTTAGGCCCCTGCGTTTGATGAACGGCCTCTACATGCAGCGTCATGCTTATATGCTTCGTGTGGCGATTCCCTACGGTTTGTTAAACACCGCTCAGGTTCGGGCATTGGCGCATATTGCGCGGCACTACGACCGCGATTACGCGCATTTTACGACCCGGCAGAACCTTCAATATAATTGGCCGAGTCTGAAGGACGTGCCTGATATCTTGCAGGTGCTGGCCGACGTCGAGATGCACGCGATTCAGACTTCTGGAAACTGCATCCGAAATATCAGCGCGGATCACTTGGCTGGCATCGCGTCCGACGAAATCGTTGATCCACGGCCTTACGCTGAAATCATGCGGCAATGGTCGAGCTTTCATCCGGAATTTTCGTATTTACCGCGTAAATTTAAAATCGCATTTACCGGTGCGACCCATGACCGCGCCGCGGTTGCCATACACGATATCGGCTACCGCATGCTTCGAAACGAAAAAGGTGAGGTGGGGCTGCAGGTGCTTGTGGGCGGAGGGCTGGGACGAACGCCGATTATTGGTGAAGTGATCCACGAGTTTTTGGACCCCCAAGACATGGTGTCCCACGCCGAGGCGATTCTGCGCGTCTACAACCTGCATGGGGACCGCGATAACAAATATAAAGCTCGAATAAAAATCCTGGTTAAACGCCTTGGCATCGAAGAGTTTCGCCGGCAGGTGGAAGCCGAGTGGAGCCATATCAAAGACGGGGCGCTCAAGATTCCACGTGCTGAGTTTGATCGTATTAGCTCGATGTTTCAGCCACCCGCCTACGTCAAAAGACCAGCCAGATCGGTGGCATTAAGCGCGGCTCTGGCATCGGACACGAAATTTGCGAGATGGTACGAACAAAATACTGCCGACCATAAAATCGGGGGATATCAGATCGTTTATATTTCATTGAAATCCAGGTTTCGCCCGCCTGGAGACGCCACCGCCGACCAGATCGACGCGATCGCCGATATCGCTGAGAAATATTCGTTTGGTGAAATTAGAACGACGCATGAACAAAATCTTGTGCTTGGTGATGTCGCACAAGACGACGTCTACGAAGTGTGGAAAAGACTGGATGCCTTCGATTTAGCGACGCCGAATATCGGGACGATTACAGACCTGATTTGTTGTCCGGGCCTTGATTTCTGTGCCCTTGCCAACGCGGGTTCGATCGGTGTTGCCGCCGAAATTACCGACGTGTTCGAGGACTATGACCGCATCCACGAATTGGGCGCGGTAAAACTAAAAATGTCGGGCTGCATCAACGCCTGTGGTCATCATCATGTCGGGCATATCGGCATCCTCGGGATCGATAAAAACGGTGAAGAATATTACCAGGTGATGTTGGGCGGCAGCGCCGCTGATGATGCGTCTTTGGGCAAATGGCTAGGGCCTGCGATTCCCAAAGACCAAATCGCTGGGGCTGTTGAAAAGGTTTTGGATTTTTACGTTCAAAACCGCATCGGCGGCGAAGAGTTCTTGGCTGCCTATCGACGCCTTGGGCGCGAACCTTTTAAGGAGGCTGTTTATGGCACTCATTGATAAAAACGGTCTTTCGATCAGCCCCTTCGTCTTCACGGAGTCTGATACGCCGACGGCGCACTCGTTTGTCGATCTTGAACAATGGCAAACGCTCGGCAGGCCGCAAGATATCGGCGTGCGCGTGAGTTCTGGAGCGTCGATCGATGAACTGGTCGCGCTGGGTGTGCACACGCTTCCTTTCGTCGCGTTGTTTTTTCCGAAATTCGCTGATGGACGAAACTATTCGTCGGCACGCTTGCTGAAAGAGCGCTTTCATTTCAAAGGGGAGTTGCGCGCCGAAGGCGACATTTTACGAGACCAACTCTTTTATCTGTCGAGATGTGGTTTCGACACCTTCGAATTAAAAGAAGGCCAAAATGTGGAGGCCGCCCTGACGGCATTTCGCGATTTTTCTGCCGTGTATCAGACCTGCGCCGACGGCCTAGAATCAGTGTATCGGAGGAACCTATGACGCTTTCATGGGAAGTGCTGGGCGTGGTGGGTATGTGGTGCATGGAGACCTCGTACGGACCTCAGATTATACGCCTTTGGCGTAGGAAACATGCCGATGATATCAGTCTGCTTTTCCCGTCCATGAACCTTTTTGGTCGCCTCTGTGCGATGATCTATGCGGCTCAAATGGGGTCGATGGTTTTTGCGGGTGGTTTCCTGGTGGGCTGGTTGATTCGCCTTACATTTCTGGGGCAGGTGATATGGTATCGCCGTAAGGCGCTCGCCGCTGAGGCTCTTGCATCCGCAGTTCCCCTTTCTGCGGGCCGTTGTGACGAAAGACCCGTGCCGATGCCGATGCTGGCTTCTGGAGGCCCAACATGAGTATCGCAAAAATCCGAGCGCTCAGCAGCGAACTCGAAAATCATAGTGCGGAAGCCGTCCTTCGGTGGGCTGCCGAGACGTATGGAAAGCGGGTTGTCTTGGCCTCAAGTTTTGGTCCAGAAGACGTGGTGTTGATCGACCTCATCAGCAGGTCCGACGCCAATATCGATGTTTTTATGCTCGATACCGGCCGCCTGCATCCCGAGACTTACGAGTTGGTTGAGCGTGTAAGAAATCGCTACAAAATCGCCGTGTCGGTTCTGTTTCCGTCGCCAGAAGACGTGGAGCCGGTGGTTGCAGAAAACGGGGTGAACGGATTTTACCGCTCCGTCGATGCCCGCAAGGCCTGTTGCAGTGCGCGTAAGCTCAACCCCCTCGTTCGAGCATTAGCCGGTCGCGAAGCATGGATCACTGGATTGCGTCGCGAACAAAATATCACGCGTACAGATACGAAGGTCGTCGAACTGGACCTGATGCACGGTGGATTGGTGAAGATCAATCCGTTGGTGGATTGGACCAAAGACCAGGTCTGGACCTACATCGAGCATCATAATGTGCCTTATAACCCTCTCCACGATCAAGGTTTTGCTTCGATTGGCTGTGCACCTTGCACGCGAGCAATTCAGCCGGGTGAGGAAGAAAGAGCCGGACGATGGTGGTGGGAACAAAGAGACGGTCGAGAATGCGGACTCCACCCAGAAGGAGGAAAGTCATGAGCACAGCACCCTCCCATAATTTTTTTGAAGGCGAAGCGTCTCGATTGGTGGAAACTTCACGCTACACACCGCGACAGGAGCTTCCCGATTATTCGCACTTGGATGACCTTGAGGCTCGCTCGATCTACATCCTGCGTGAGGCCTTTAATAAATTCGAAGACCTGGCCATGCTCTGGAGCATCGGTAAGGATTCGAGCGTGATGTTATGGCTGGCTCGCAAGGCCTTTTTTGGGCATGTGCCGTTCCCTTGTGCCCATGTGGATACACGCTACAAAATCCCCGAAATGATCGAGTTTCGTGATGCGCTGGCCAAGGAATGGGGCCTGGAAATGGTCGTCGGGACCAATCAAGCAGCCTTCGACCGCGGAGAGACGTATCCGAATGGCAAAGCGACTCGAGTGGAATGCTGTTCATTGCTCAAACGCGACGGGCTTCAGGACTTGATCGCGGAACACGGCTACGAGTCGGTGATTCTTGGGATCCGCCGCGACGAAGACGGGACGCGCGCAAAAGAACGCTATTTTTCGCCGCGAAACCAACAGTTTGAATGGGATTTTAGAGACCAGCCCCCAGAGCTCTGGGACCAATTTAAAACGGATTTTGAACCCGGAACCCATTTGCGGATCCACCCGCTCTTGCATTGGACCGAGGTCAATATCTGGGAATATATCGACCGCGAGCGGATTCCGGTTGTGCCGGTTTATTTTGCGAAAAACGGACGACGCTATCGCAGCTTGGGTTGCGCGCCGTGTACGTTTCCGGTGGTTAGCGAAGCGTCGAATATCGGCGAAATAATAAACGAATTAAAAAACACCAAGGTGTCGGAGCGCAGCACTCGTGCGCAAGACCAAGAAGGTGAGGACGCTTTTGAGCGACTGCGCGCATCGGGGTACATGTGAGTCAGGCATCGCAAAATCCGCTGGAAATTGTCATCGTGGGCCATGTCGATCATGGCAAGTCAACCCTGGTAGGGCGCCTGTTTTTTGAGACCGGCTCGATGCCCGACGGCAAGGTCGAGGCCATCGAGGCCATGTGCAAACGTCGAGGCGTGCCCTTTGAATGGGCGTTTTTGATGGACGCGCTGCGTGCCGAACGCGACCAGAACATCACGATCGATACTTCGCATATCTGGTTTAAGACCGAAAAACGCCCTTATGTGATTATCGACGCCCCAGGGCATCGAGAATTTCTAAAAAATATGATTACGGGCGCCGCCAGTGCGAGCGCAGCATTGCTGCTGATCGCGGCGGACGAGGGCGTGCAGGAGCAGAGCCGTCGCCATGGCTATATGCTCAGTCTTCTGGGGATTCGTCAGGTCGCCGTGGTCGTAAACAAAATGGATTTGGTTGATTTTTCGGAAAGAAGATTCCGTGAAATTGAAGCCGAATATCGTCTTTTTCTGAAAGAAATTGGTCTGGAACCACTTGTTTTTATTCCGATATCAGCGCGTGGCGGCGAGAATATCGTTGAGTCTTCAAAAAGCCTGGGCTGGTTTGATGGGCCAACGGTTGTGGACGTGCTGGATTCGTTTGCACCGCCCTTAGCGTCGTCCGAGACGGCATTGCGTTTCCCCGTCCAAGACGTCTATCGCTTCGATAATCGCCGCATTGTGGCAGGCCGAATCGAGACTGGAACGCTCAAGGTCGGCGATGAAATCGTCTTTTATCCGACCGGTCGCTCCAGCAAAGTCGCGTCGATCGAGGGTTGGGGGTCTCAGGGAGTCGCCGAGGCCAATCCCGGGGGTTCGGTTGGGATCACGTTGGAGGACCAACTTTTTGTTGAGCGGGGCCATGTCGCGGTGCGGAAAGGCGATCGCGCTCCGGGGTTGGCGCGTCGCGTGACGGCGAATGTATTTTGGCTGGGGAAAAAGCCGCTCAGAATGGGTTCGGTTCTTAAAATTAAATTGGCCACACAAGAGCTGTCTTGTCGGGTCGCCCAGATCGCGGGCGTTCTGGATGCGTCGACGCTCGAGGTTCGCAACGGCGTTGATTTTTTAGATCGCGACGACGTCGCAACGGTCGTGCTTGAGACCGACCGACCGTTGGTGGTCGACCTGCAGGCTGATTTTGTGGCCACAGGCAGGTTTGTGCTGGTCGACGGATACGAGGTTTCGGGGGGCGGCATCGTCGTTGGATTTGACGAAAAATCGGTCCAAATTGCCACGCAGATTCTGGACGCTGAGACCCGCTGGCGGATTTTGGGTCAAAAGGGACTGGTCGTTTCGCTTCAAGGCACCGAGATTGAGCGAAATGCCGTGGAGCGGCTTTTATTGGAATCAGGAACGCGAGCGTGCGCGTCGGCTCTAGAAAACGCGGCGGCCTTGAGGGACGCAGGTGTGGTCGCCTTGGTGCAGGGCGAAGCGGAGCTGTCTTTTGATCTCTCGGAACTCGGCGCGCTGGACGTTGTGGCGGCGATCAGATTGGCGGCCAGGCTCAGTCAGGCACCCGGACATTGATATAATGGCGCGGGCCGGCATCAAGATGCAGATGGTCGTCGTGGCCTGGATAGCCGGGGCCTAAGACTCCGCGGAAGATTTCGGGGTGTGCGGCGAGTTCGATCACCAATTCGTGCATGAACGTCGAATATGCGGTTCCGCGCCACCAGTCTTTAAAAACCGAGATTCGGACCGGGCCGTTTTCGCCCTGAAACTCGAATCCGGAAACATCGATCGCGTTGGCGAAGGCGTGTTCGCTGAGTTTGGGCTTCCCAGCAATCGTGCGGCAATTATAGGTGCCAAAATGCAAGATAGCGGTCGGTGCCACGCCGATCGTGCGGATCGCCACTCTTTGAACGACTTCCTCGAAGGCAATCAGTCGTTCACGGAAGAACGGATTCACCTGAAGTGGTTTGGCATAAGAGATATATGACCCATCGTATTCTTGAACCTGAACGACTGGGCAATAGGCGCCGCTGCCCGTGGCTAGGCGCCGGGCGTCTTCGTCGAGCGGGTAGTCTTCGGACTCAACAGGGCCGGTCCATTGCAACTTGTGTGAAGTCGCGCCGCAGGAGGATAGAAGCAGCAGGAGTATGATGTAGGTGCACCGCATACATCCACCGTACTTTGGATCGAGGTCGACGCAAGAAATCGGATCCCGGACATGGAAACCTGACATCTAGGATGTCCGCGTACCCATTATGTGCACGGCTGGAGCCACGGCGAACCCATCGCACGCGCGGCTGGAGGACGCTGTCGCCTAAAAATCGATGACGAGGCTGTTTTTGTGATTGGTCCTCGAGCCTCACGTTTGAATAATCGCATGGTCCTGCGGACCCATCGCACGCAGGCCATAGGGCCTGCGCACGAATCGCCGAATCACAGAAATCGTAAATAGGCCGAAAACCGTTCCCAGTATTTCTCGCGTCAAGTCAAATAGACAGCCTCCGGGAGCCACGCGAACCGGTCGCATGCGCGGCTGGAGCCACGCGCACCAATCACAACGTCTGCGACTCCTGAACCCCGCCCACCTGATCCCAAACCACCCCAAAAGTCCGAAAGTCTTGCATCGAATCGTAGCGCGGTGCTACGACTCGCGTCTTACATCAGCAACCCGAGAGAGTCATGCCGATTAAAGCCGCAGAAAACGTCCTTGAATTGATTGGAAACACACCGTTGGTTCGATGCCACAGCATCGCCAAGCACGTGAAAGCCAATATTTATCTCAAGCTTGAATACATGAATCCTGGTTCGAGCGTGAAAGACCGCCCAGCGCTGCAGATGATTCAGGACGCGATCGAAGCTGGTCACTTGAAGCCTGGCGGGACGATCGTTGAGGCCACAAGCGGAAACACGGGAATGGGCCTTGCCCTTGCCGCCGCAAATATGGGCTACAAGTGCATCTTTGTGATGCCCGACAAGATGAGCTCGGAAAAGATTCTTTCTCTGCGCGCCGTGGGCGCCAAAGTCGTGGTTTGTCCAACGGCCGTCGAGCCCGATGATCCTCGCTCTTATTATCAAGTGGCCGAGCGGCTTTCGATCGAAACGCCCAACGCGTTTCTGGCCAATCAATACCACAACCCGTCGAACCCTCGTGCGCACGTGAACTCCACGGGCCCTGAGCTTTGGGAACAAACGGACGGCGAAATCGACGCGTTTGTTTCGTCGATGGGAACCGGCGGCACCATCACTGGTGTGGGCCGTTACCTGAAGAGCGTGAAGCCCGAGGTCAAGATCATCGGCATCGATCCCATTGGCTCGATTTATTACGACTACTTTAAGACTGGCAAAATGACCGAAGCCCATACCTACAAGGTGGAAGGTTTTGGCGAAGATTTCCTGCCCTCGACGATGGATTTCGACGTTGTCGACGAGGTCGTTCGTGTCAGCGACAGGGAATGTTTCCAGTACACACGCAGGTTGGTTCGTGAGGAAGGCATTCTAGCCGGCGGTTCGTCGGGTGGCGCCCTCTGTGGAGCCATCAAGTATGCAGAACGCATCGATAAGCCAATCAACATGGTCGTGATCATGTGCGATTCGTTCTCACGCTACATGTCGAAAATTTTCGACGACGAGTGGATGCGCGAGAACGGCTTCATGGACACCGATCTCGGGCATGGAACTGTCGCCGACATGATGGTCGCTGTGGGCGCAACCAAGCGCAAAGTCATCGCAACACGGCTTGGGCAGAAGGTGCAGGACGTCATCGAAATGATGAAGCTGCATGGCATCAGCCAATTGCCTGTGATGGACGGGGACCGCGTGGTGGGTGTCGTTGCTGAAAACGACGTGTTGAACCATTTGCTTGCTAAGGGCCACGGGAACGATCCGATCGACCTGCTTGCCGAGGCAAATTTTGCCATCGTCGAGCCGCTCTATTCGGTGAATATCGTTGGCCAATTTTTCAAACAGAACAAAACTGTCTTTGTGGTCGATTCAGGAAAGCTCCTCAGCATTCTGACCAAGATCGACTTCATCGATTACGTGAGTCGGTAACGATATGACTTTTTCGAATCCCCGAATTCTGGCGTTCACACTTCTTGTTGTGGTCGCCATGTGGTCGCCACTCTTGCTCGCCGTAGAGCCGGTTAAGTGGACGCTCACACTCGGGGATCCTTTGCGAGAAAGCCATGGACCTTCGATCGAACGAAAGGGGCGGATGGCGGATATTGCCAAGAAACGCCTGGCGCTTCGCCTCGACACTGCCCATGTGAATGACGCAGTGATCAAGGTGTTGCCTTCGGGTGATATCGCGGTGGAATTTCGGGCCAAAGAGACCTTGGATTGGTATCGTGGGCTGCTGCTTTCCCCGGGTAACGTCGAGGTTCGCCCTGTCCATACCTATGCGTTTAATTGGATGAGCCTGGCGAGTGATTTGCCGAAATCGGTTGAGTTTCGCGGGGAAAATCCACAGCCAGATTTTATCTGGTCCAACGATCGCAGTGTCCTTGAAAAGACAATTGCTCGAATCAAGACCCCGGACTTTGTATTTGTGGTCGGACCCGACTCGACTGGATGGCGTTCCTACACCTTGGGGCAGCCCATCGGTGGGTCCGTCGATTTTAAGAACGTCAGAGTTCGTAAGAGTTCCGGGGGCATGGCCTATGTTACCCTGTCCGTTGCGACGACGATGGTCGATCGCCTTGCTGCTTCGGAGCTTTCCGAAGTAGAAGACTGGGCGATTGTACTCGATGGTGAAGTTGTGAGTGTCCTCTCTAGAGAGGCGCTCGTGAAAGGAAAGCTTGAGCTGACAGCGCCCGAACGTCTCACGTCGCGAGAGGAATCTGCGACATGGGCACGCCAGGTCGCTGGACGTTTGGCTGCACAGATGCCCGTACCGATAGCTGTTATGCAGGAGTGATGATGCGCGAGAGGCCGTTGCCGGAAGCGATTCGAGGATCTTGGTATTTTTTGCCAGCCTCGGTCGATCCGAGAAATCCAGGTGAACGTGGCTTGATGATGTATCGCTTTCGTCTGGATGGGACGTTTTCGCTTTATTCTGTGCGCGATGGATCGCTCACAGAAAAAGAGAAGGGTGATTACACTTTCGATGGTCAATTTTTGATTATCCGAGGTCGAACGACCGAAACTTTCCGCGTTCGCGCGTCAGGGTTTTGGCGTTGGGTCTTGGAGGGCAAAAAAGAAGACTATGTTCTGGTTCGAGGACGAGCGCGCGAGCAAGACTTCGCGACGCTTCCCCCGGAGCAGTCCAAAGAAATTCGAATTCTCCCCATTCGTGTGACTGTTGCAAACGAAGGCAAGCACCCAGAGGCGGTTAACGAGCTGATTTATCAGAGCGAAAATATCGTCAAACCGGTTGGTTGCTTTTTTGTGGAACACACCAAAGAAGACGGGAAAATGTGGGTGGGTTTGAGCCCATGGGCCGACGGCATCGAGCCGAAGACCTGGGAACGGATTATCCGCGAATCCTATTTGGACATTCATCTTGGTAAGCCTGACGACGTGTCCGTCGTCACCGTTCGTAATCTTCGCGATAACGAATCCAAGATCTTCAATTATATTTTGGGCTAACCGAAATCTCGGCGTCTAAGCCGCCGAGATTTCGTGGATCTTGATCGTCCCATTTTCGGGGCAATCGATGAGCCGAATCATGGACGGCAGCTTTCCGCTGGCGCTCCCCCTCAACATCATGACGCCTCTTTCATCCCAAACGGGTTGAGGGTCGTGTACGTGCCCGTAGAGCACGGCGCTGACGTTCGAGGCCACACACCAGTCCAGAAACTCGTCTGTGTTCTTCAGGGGCATCATGCCGTCGTGAACGTGCCGTTCTGGGTGATGGTGCAATACGGCGATGCGGTGAGCGGCCTTAGGCGTCGAAAAGAGCTGCACCTGGTCTGGAGTGATGCGCCCGTGTTTCAGCGATCTCCCCGCGTGATAGCGCTCCAATTCTTCGGCTTCGCGTTCGTCCAAAGGGATGCCTGCATGCGAATCAAAGAGCAGAAACTCCACTCCTTGCCGGATTTCGCTTCGAGGGAATTCCCCGAATCGTTCGGTGAAAATCTGTGCATCGTGCGGGTTCAGAACGTCATGATTGCCGGGAACGACCAGAACGTCGCGCTCGCCCATAAGTTCTTCGAAGAGGTCGAGGTGGGTGATATCGTCGGGTTCATGAACCAGATCCCCGGACACGACAAAGACGTCGATATCAAGGGTTTGTGCCAGATTCAGCCAGGTTTTGAAGACCCATGCATGAGGCGGACTGGTGATTTTCCCAAGATGAAGGTCTGAAAAATGGGCGATCCGTAGGCCGGATTTTGGTGGGAGATCTGGGAGCTGAATCTTCATGGGATTACTCCGGTGCGACCTTGACGAGTGGGCTCAAGCGCATCATCGCACCCTGTTGAGCCGACATAAGGCCTACTTCATCACCACTGGCCATATCTGGGTCTGGGGCGGCAGGAAACATCAGGTTTTGGTAGTCAGGACAGGTTTTTCCAAATTGGATCACATTATCGCAGACGGGGGTGTCGCTGAGCGGATCGGTGAGACCAACGATCGCGTCGTAGGCAGCGGCGGCCTCGGAATCGATGCCGTTGAGGATTTCGGTCGTGTGTCGAAGGCCTAGGAAATGACCGACTTCGTGAGCCATGATGTGGGCGACAAAATCGGGCTTGGCGTTGAGGTCAACGACACGAAAAACCAAGCCGTTGTTGGCGTTTCCATGCATTCCTGGCGCGCCTGGGACGCCGGCGGATACGCCGAGCAAGAGGCCAGAGGTCTGGCCAAGCAGGATGTCCATCACCCAAAAAATATCGACGCTTAAATGGTCGTCAAGCGTTGGACCGGGGGCTTCGGTCAGGGCCGTGAGCAGACGAATATCGGCAAACCCTCGCACGATTCGATAACGCTCGGTGGTCTCTTCGTCGGTGTCGAAAAACCTGACTTTGCCAAGTGTGACGCCGGCCCGAGCGTAGAGCTCTGCCACGCGCGCCATCACGGCTTGAACGCTGGGATTATCGGCGGCCGTCGCGGCCGTAAGGCCGTCGACTCCCACGAGGTGAATATTGAAATCGATCAGCGTTCCGTCCTCCGCACCCAAGACGTAAATGCACGGCGAGGCGCCGTCGGTCTCTACGAACATCGAGTAGGGGGCGCCTGGTTTGGCGTAGTCGGCAAATTGTGGCGCATACGGGACCTGAATCGGCCAGTCGAACGAGATCGTCTTGTAGAGTCCCACGGCCTCTGTGCCGAGCGTACCGAGGTCAGTGGCACGAATATTTTGATGCCGATAGGTATGCACGAGGTCGATTTCGAGGTCTTCCGGCCCCGTCATGCGGAACGCTTCGATCTGTCCGCTGGCCACAAAGGGCACGACCACAAAACCTTCGGTCTCTGGCGTTACAAAATCGAGCCTCCATCGAATGGTATCTTCGACCTCCTCTATTTTCGTGGCTTCGCAGGTGATTCCCAGCAGATCCCTCGTCGTTTCAAACGGAATTACGGGAGTGATGACGGGACCTGGAACGCAGGCGTGGTCGTCGCCTCCGCGATCACGGCAGAGATATCCAATACGGCAATCACGGGTCTCAAAACATTTCTGGCCGCAGATTTTTCCGTCGATACATGCACCGTCTTCGCCGCATTTCTCGCAATCTGGGTAGTAGCAATACCCCCCGGGTTGCTCGAGGTCACACACCAGTCCACTCGAGCATCCGTCGACTGTCTCACAGGCCCCGCCGGCGCGGCCCGGAATGGGGCCATCGCTGGTTTGCGGCATGCAGATTTTTTCGCCTTCGTAGAGTTCGCAAGCGTAGTTTTCTCGACATTCTTCGCTGGATTCGCAGCGAACCAAACAGGCCGTCGTTCCTAGCAAAGGTAGGCATGCGCGGGATGGGCCGTTGCAGCCATCTTCGCAATCAAGTGTCGTGCACATGCCGCCCGGCCAGCCACCAATTTCATTCAGGCAGGAGCCGCCCTTGCAATCTTGATTGATGGTGCAGGGGTCCCCATCGACATGCGTCGGGTCGACGACAGGCAAGACCTGAGGCGATTTATCATCGCCGCAGGCGGCAAGGAATAACGTGAGTACAAAGATGGTCGCTGCGGTTTTCATAGATGTAGGATAACGGAAACCCCCGCTCACACCAGCGAATGTGAACTTTGTGTCGCGCAAAGAATTTTGGGAATACTTGGCCGCGCTTGGGGTTTCTGTCTGCGCGCTACCTGTTGCCGGTCCAAAGGCCGATGTGATAGATGCGTGGCATCACGGAGCAGCGATCATGAGACGTCAAATCAAGAAACTTATCGAAGTGAAAATTAACCCCATGGTGGCAAGCCATGGCGGACGCATTGACCTTATCGATTACGTCGACAAAAACGTTTTCATCGAGATGTCAGGTGGGTGTCAGGGATGTTCGTCGTCGGCCGCGACGCTCAAGCAGGGTGTCGAAAAAATCCTGCGCGACGCCTTTGGTGAGGACATCAAGAATATCTACGATGTGACCGATCATAATTCGGGCGAAACGCCGTTCTACACCTAGAGCCCAAAGCGGCTGTAGAGACGAACCCCGAAATTCCAATGATTGGCGACTTCGGACAGGTTTTCGATCCGTTCGGGTTGATTGACTCCTACCAAGAAGTCGATGCGATTGACGAAGATCGTCAGGTCCGGTCGAACAAACGCGCCCACCGCGACGCCCCAGGCGCCGGTGTTGCCGGTTTGCTCTTCCAGATACCGCGACTGAAACCACGAAGTTTCGGCAAACGCACCCATATCAAATGCAAATCGTGGGTAGGCTTCCAGCCCGGGTTCGATCTTTGTCAGATCCTCAGGCTCCCAGCCCCACGATTTATCGAAATCTGCGCGCAGGCGTGCGTGGCGCAAATTAAATGGGCTGTGTTCAACACTGATATCCACCGAAATTATTTTCAGGATATTGCCCACACCCAAGTCTAAAATGAGCTGCCCTTCGTCGTTCAGATATCGTATGCCCAAAAGGCCGTTAAGCTCGTAATAGGGCAGGGGAAGCCGTTCGGCGCGGATCTCGAACTGGTCGGCTCGAACGTCTTTTTCGTCAAAAATAATATGCGAATAGACGTTAAATCGGGGAATCCCCGCGCCCATGTAAATCCGGTCGGGTTCGGCGTCGGTTGCCCCGTCAAAAATGAATTCACGTCCATCGACTCCAACCGTGTTTTCAACAGGGGCGCTCGAAATGACCCCGGTCACAACGGTCGCCAGATCGCGGTAGGACAAACGACCCCCGTACATTGATTGATCGGTGCGGATATTCGCCAAACCGGTCGGGTCCTTGACACCCCCATCCGCGGTCATGGTTTGTGCTGTGGTGGGTGTGGCTTCAAGACGGTCGATGGCCAGCAAAGCGAACCCTTCGACCCCAAGCCCGATCGAATCCAATTCAAACGAAGCGACACCACCCAGCATCAACGGATTCAGCTTGGCCTGCCATGGGCCTTGGTTGGTGCATGCGTCAAAGCCGAAGGTGTTGTCCCAGTCGACCAGGCCAGCCACGCTGAAGCTCCAGGGTTTTTTGCGGCCGGTTTGAAGGGAGTAGAGCAACGCCAATCGCTGCATGTCGTCTTGATGGGTCTCGTGCAGATTCTGGTAATCCGCCACGATTCTGCGAGCCTGGCGAGCCATTGAAAACGCGTCGAAAGACACGTTGGGGCAAGTCGAGCTTTGAGCGTAAAGGGGGCTCGACGCCAGCAAAACGCCGGCCAGTACGATGAATCTCGTAGACGCGAACACGTGCTCTCCTCAGCGAATCGGTAGGAACGAGTCCGAGCATCGCACACGCCTCACGAGACGCAAGTCGCTCAACCGCGGCGCTTCAAGGTGCCGGCCTTGCGAATGCATGAAGTCAGCTCGCTGGACCATTGTGTCGTGTTGCCGCAGGCATTGATAACGGCGCTCGCGTTGCGGCCGAGCGACTCGGAGGCGTTGAGGCATTGTTTCAGGTCGGAGCTCCACTCGGTATGTGCATCGCAGGCTTGAACCGCTTCGGCCGGCCGAGCGTGTTGGCTTGCGGAGGTCATGCAGGTCATCAACTCACTCGACCAATTTGTGGCAGCTCCACACGCCGTGATGACGGGCGCGGGATCATTTGTTTTGTAGGCAGCCGCCGACCGCATGCATTGCTGAACCTCGGTGTCCCATTGGGTTTCGTTGCCACAGGCCCTGATTGTTGCGGCAGCAAAGGCTGGTTCCAGGTCGGCCGCCAACTTGATGCATTCCGACGAATTATGCGACATCGCGTCACCACACGCCTGGATGATGCTCGCCGCGTATCCTTCGTGGCGTCGTTTTTCTTCTTTTTGATCCCGGTCGCGGTCGTGGTCCCGGTCATGTTCGCGATCGCGATCCTGCTCGTCTCTTGTCGCATGTCCTCGCCCACCAATATCCAACGGAATCATGTCGCCGCAGGCCTCACCAAAGGTCGTGGTATCCACGTGGAAGAAACCTCGATGGCCTTCGATGGCCACCAAGAGCCGGTCGTTGGGGCGAATCGCAAGGTTCTTGGGAAATCCAATATCTGCGCGTCGTTTGGTGAGATCGACGGAGTAGCGGTAGTCGCGCCGCCCGTCCTTTGTGGCTTCGAAGAGAACCAGTTGAGGACGAATTCCGGCTTTCTGAATGGCTTGCCATGATTTCGGCGAAAACTCGTAAGCAACATGGAGTTCCTGACGCTCCATCTGTGCTTCGAGCAAACGAAGCTCAGCGCCGATATCGGTTTCACCCGCAAACGCACGGGTGGCGAAGGTGGTGATCATCAAGAGACTCAATAATGTGAAAATGTTCTTCATGTTGCGTCCTTATTTTTCTGCGCCCAACAATCGTAGGACGCACACCTACACGCAAAATTCATTGCGGTTGTTCGTTGTGGCTTGTGATGGCTGACATAAAAATGGCCAGCAGATTGCCGGCCAATTTGATGAACTTGATGAGTCATAAATCATCGCTTTGTTACAGGCCTTCTGGCGACGGTGGCCACGACGCGAGGACGTTGTTTTTCGAATTTCTCGTCGCGGTCCCGTGAGTGGTTGTCACGTGCCGGTTGGGCAATTGCCAACGGGATCATTCTAGATGTGCTCCGTCCGAGGCTTGTCGCAATGACTTTGGATCTGCCGCGTTGGCCTTCGATTGAGACCGTAAGTCGATCGTTTTGCTGAATTTTCAGGCTTTTTGGAAGCGTGAGTTCTGCATTTGGCCGTCTCAGAACCACCGAGTAGAGCAGTTTCTGACGGCCGTTTTTTGTGGCCTCGAAGACCTTCAGCTCGGGCTGAATTCCGGCCTTTTGAATCGTCTGCCAAGACCTCGGCGAAACTTCGTAGGCCACATGAAGTTGGTTGCGCTCGATCTGGCCTTCAAGTGAGCGAAGTTCGACTTTGATCTTGGTTTCAGCGGCAAATGCAGCCGTGGTGAAACAGGTGATCAACAAGAGAGTGAAAAGGTTAAAAATGTTCTTCATGAGTCGCTCCTCGCTGTCGGTGGTGTCCAACATTTATTTGTTGTGTCCACAATTGTAGGACGCGCTCCTACACGCCTAAATTCATCGACATTGTATTGGTTTGTACCTTGTGCGCCCGGAATCTGCCGGCCCTGCTGGCCAAATCACCGTTAACGCTCAGTAATATCACTGGTTCAAAGGTGAAAAACGGCCTAGGGTGCGGCTCGCTCGGTCCAAGGGAGAATTGCGTGAAAAAACGACTTTTAATGTTTGTGGTGACTATTTTTGCCTGTGTCGCAGCCTGCGATGGATGCAAAAATGAGGGTGATAAATCTCCTGAAGGCGCGGACCTTGGCCAAGAGAGCGTGGATGCTGGCAGCGACGCGCTGTCCAGCGTCGAACCTGTGTTGACGCCTGAATCGGTCGAACCCGTGATTCGTGCCGTGCCGTCGTCGGAGGTCGCTCCGAATTCGATTGAGGTCGAGTTCGCGCGCTCTGTGATTGTGGATTCGCCCCATCTGGCGGGTTCGAATACGCGTGTCACCCTTACTCCCGAAACTCCGGGTAAACTCGCCTTCAAGTCGAATTCGACCCTGGTTTTCACGCCCGAAACGCCTTTTTTGCCAGGCGAGTCTTACACCTTAAGTGTTGAATCCGTGGAATCCAGCGACGGTGCTTTGGTGCCGGCCAAGCCTTGGACCAAGAGCTTCACGACGCCAGAATTTGAATTTGTTCGGCTGTCCGGTGCGGTGCTCGATCAGGTGAAGGGCGTGCTCTACGCAGACCTCGTTTTTTCGGCAAACGTTGACCCTAAGGGCATCGATAAATTCACGTCATGGATGGTCGACGGCGCCAAAATTTCGAACTTTGCGTACGCGCCCGGGTACGGTCCAAATGTGGTCCGTTTATCGGCCAAGGTGGACAAGAAGCTCACGACTGGGACCTTGGTCCTGAACCTGAAAGAAGGTGTGAAACACGCAGCTGGCGCGTCTGCGCCCGCGGCAAAGGCAACCGCGAGCTTTCGAGCAGGCGCTCCTGTGAATCTGCTGGCTGCGACCCGCAAAGAAGGCCCAACCGGCCACTACATCGAGATCGTTTGCAACGACACCTCGGCACCGGGCGGAACACGTTGGTACTGGGACCGCACCAGCTATGAAGACTATCGAGTTTCACGTCGCTGTTTGCCGACCGAGGATGCCCTGAAAACCTCCGTTCACTTTTCACCGGAGGTTCCGAATCTGAAAGTCGGCTCCGGGCAGGGCGGCTTCAACTTGATCGGTGATTTTTCGCGCGGGACATACACGCTCAGAATTGACGCTGGGACCACGACGATCGACGGCGGTGTTGTGGGCCAGACCTTCGAAAAAACGATCATCATTCCGACGCGAACACCCTCGCTTTCGTTTGCTGACAAGGGCCGATACGTGCCCAAGTCGCGGTGGAAATCGTTGCAGTTGACCCACACCAACACGCCAGAGGTGGCCGTCGAAGTGCGTCATATTCCTCGCGACAACGTCGTGTTTTGGCTCTCAGGCGACAACGAAGTGGCCGATCCTCGCGTATCCAATGTGGTCGCGCGGGAATCGGTGAAATTTGATTCGACTGTGGACGTCGCCAAGACCTCCACGCTGGATGTGGCCGCGTTGTTGGGCAAAACCGCGCCCGGTGTCTACGAAGTCACCGTTAAATCTGGCCCCGCCCAGGATGTTGTTCGCCTGCTGGTGACCGACATGAACGTGGTGATCAAACGCTCGGAACAAGCACCAGGCTCCGAGTGGTCACGCGAGGCCTTTGCGTGGGTGATGGACATGACCACCAATAAACCGGTGGCCGACGCTGCGGTGAGCGTGATTCGAAAGAGCGGTCAGTCGCTCGGCGCCTGCAAGACAGACAAGACCGGCGGTTGTCGAATCGACCTGCCCGAAAAAACCATCGATCCCAACAGCCCCTTTGCGATTCTCGTGACGCGAGGCGACGAATTTACCTTCCTTGAATACGACGACCTCAAAATTACGCCCGCTGACGCACGAATTCACGGCCAACCCTACCTTAGTGAAGCCGCGTATCTTGGAGCTTTCTGGGGCGACCGTGACCTGTATCGACCGGGCGAAACTGCGCACGTCGTGGCAACCCTGCGCGAAGCGACCTTTGAGGCGCCCGCTAACGCGCTGCCGGTCGAAGTCATCATCCGTGACCCGCGTAACCAGGTGATTCGAAAAGAGGCCCTGAAGACCAATTCGGCTGGAATGCTCTGGGTGGACCAGAAGCTCAATGATTTTGCGGCGACGGGCACCTACGTGACCGAGTTCAAGGTCGCGAAACGCCTGGTCGGCCGTTATGAATTTAAGGTCGAAGAGTTCGTGCCTGAGCGTATGGAAGTCAAAGTCGCGTCGCCGCTCAAAGATCTCATGCTTGGCGACAAGGCGGCATTCGACGTGACGGCTGCTTACCTTTTTGGCGGCTCGGCCGAGGGCTCAAACGTCGAACTCACGTGTCGAGTTGTTCCGGCGCCCTTCAGCCCGAAATCGATGCTTGAATACCAATTTGGTCCGGCGCGAACTTCGAAATCATCGATGGATCTTGGGGCGACATCTGGAGTCTTGGGTGCCGAGGGCAAGACCACAATGGCTTGCCCCGAAGTCACAGCCGGTATCGCTGTTTCTGGTCCATCCGAGCTGGTGGCGCAGGCGGCGGTTTTTGAGGCGGGAAGCGGCCGAACCACGGTTGCGGATGCCTCGATTAAGGTGCATCCCGCGCGGCATTATGTCGGGCTCAAATCCGGCAATGCCGAAGTCGAAGTCGGCAAAAAAGTCGTGATCGAAGGTGTTGTCGTGGATTGGAACGGCGCAAAAACAAACGACGTCACGGAGGTGGGAGTCGAGTTCCTTCGACTTGAGCGCGAGTATTGGTGGTATTCGGATGACAACGATGGCGCCAGCGACTGGGGCCAAAATATTCGTCCCGTGATCGAAAGCGCGAGTCCTCAGTCGGTCAAAAACGGAGCCTTCCGTTTTGAATACACACCCACCGAATTCGCCGCAGGTTACGTCATTCGTGTCACGGTCAAAGACGATAAAGGCTCGTCGACCACCGAACTCCGATTCGAGTCGTCGCGTCAGTACTCCTGGTATTATTGGGACGAATCCAACCGCGACTCGTCTTCGACGCCCAAGCCTACGCGCCCTACGACACTGGGCATGACCGTGCCCGAGACCATGGAAGCGGGAGCCGAGGCCAAGGCAACCTTCAAGATCCCTTTCAAGGGCCGCCTCCTGACAACCGTCGAGACGAACCGCGTAGAAACCTTCGAGTGGCATGACGTGGAACCTGGGGATTTTTCTTGGACGTTTAAGGCAGGGGCCTTCGCACCAAATATTTACGTGAGTGGCCTCCTTGTTAAAGATCCGGGCCTTGATGGCGAAGGAAACTACACGCCCGACCGAGCCCTTGGTGTGGAGTCGATTCGCATTTTACCGACCGCGCATACGCTCGATGTGGCGTTGAAAGTCCCCGAGACCGTGGAGCCCCACAAGACGCTGGAAGTCGCGGTCAAGGTTGGCAGCGGCGAGCCCAATGCGTTTGTGACTGTTGCCGCTGTGGACGATGGCATTTTGCAACTGACGCGATTCAAAACACCGAACCTAGAAAAACAGCTCTTTGCAAAACGAGCACTCGGTGTCGACACGTTCGAGACCATCGGTTGGGCCTTGCGCATGAATTCAGGCACGCCGGGCGGACGAACCGGTGGTGGCGATGATTACGACGAAGCAGAAGGCGCCGAGGCTGGTCCGGGCAGAGCAATGCCTGTGAAACCCGTCGCGTTGTGGTCGGGAGTGGTTCCCGTCTCCAAAGACGGAACGGCAAAAGTGAAGTTCGAAATCCCCACCTATCGCGGTTCGCTCCGAGTGATGGCCGTGGCCGTGAGCGGAAAACGTACTGGCTCCGCTGATGCGCGCGTGATCGTGCGCGACCCGCTGGTTTTGCAGACCACATTGCCGCGCTTCCTTACAGCCTCGGATACCGCCGAAATTCCGGTTTTTGTCACGAATATGACGGGTAAGAAGGGCACCGTGACGGTCAAACTCGAAGTCGAGGAGATGGCCGAGCCGGGCCTTGGCGGCTTCCCGCGTGAGAGTGCGATTGCAATGGTGCAGAACGTCGACACCAAGACTCTGGACCTCGAAAACGGCAAATCCGGCACGGTCGTTTTCAGCGTCTTGGCTCTGCGCCAGGCTGGCGTCGCTAAATTCAAAGTCATTGCGTCCAATGGGTCCATCACGTCATGGGACGAGGGAATTGTGCCGATGCGCCCATCAGGTCGGCTTGAGCGCGAAGTTCAACAGATCGAGCTTTCGCAAGGGGTCACAAGCCTGACGAGTCAGCTCACCGGATGGGTCCCGACAAGCGAACGTTCCACCATCTGGGTCACGAGCACGCCTTACGGCAAAAGCTTCGACCACCTCAAATACCTGCTGCGTTACCCATACGGCTGCATCGAGCAGACCACATCGTCGACTCGGCCTTTGCTTTACCTGTCGAAATTCATCGCGTTGGTGGATCCTGAAACTGTCGCGAAAGCCGGCAACGTCGAGGCGATGGTTAAATCAGGAATCGACCGTGTTCTCTCGATGCAAACAGGGGACGGAGGCTTTGGGTATTGGCCCGGTGAATCCTCGTCGCCATGGGGCTCGGCCTACGCAACCCATATGTTGATCGACGCCAAAGAGCAGGGATTTGACGTTCCTGAACAACGACTCAACGACGCCGTGAGCTATCTGGAAGCCACGGTCGAAAATATCGCCGCGGGCAGAACCTCGGAATGGCACAAGGACACCGAGGCCTACATGCACTTTGTGTTGGCGCGTGCCGGCAAAGCAAAGAAAGCGCTCGCACTTCGTTATGCCGAAGGACTGCAGAAGGACCCCAAGGGTGAAGAAGCTGAAAAAGCCTACCTTGTATGGGCTGCGCTTTGGTTGGCAGGTGATCGACGCTACGAAAAACAGCTCAAGGATATCGACGTTTCATCCTTCGAAAACGTCCGTGGCAATCGCTGGACGTATTACTCAGACGCACGTCGACGTGGGCTCGTGCTCTCGATCTTCTTTGATCTCTTCAAAAATTCGCCCGAAGGCGAGCCTCTGGCTCAGGCCATTGGTCGCCATCTGGCCGAAAAGACTTCGTCTCATTACACCACTCAGGAAATCACCTGGGGCGTGACAGGTCTGGGCAAGTGGATTCAAGGCAAGGCGTCGACATTTGGCGTGCCCGAACTGACTGCAAACGGCAAGAAACTGACGCCTGGAACCGTGCCCAAATCGGGCAATGACCGAACCTGGGCGCTCTATCGCGCAAGCGAATATGGGGCGCTCGATTTGAATCTTCCGAAGGTCGACGGAAAGGTCTTTGCGGTGATCAGCACCGAAGGCGTTCGAGCCAACAGCAAACCCCGCACGGGTGGAGCAGGCCTGAAGGTCACCCGGACCTTCCGTAAGTTGGACGGGACTGAATTGGCCGTGGATGACCATCGCCTCGGCGATTTGATTTACACCGAGATCGTGCTCAAAAACGAGACAGGTCGGAAATTATCGAATCTGGCGCTTGTGGACCGCTTCGCCGGTGGTTTTGAGGTCGAAAATCCTCGCCTCAACCGAGGCCAGACGCCTGAGTGGGTGAACGCCGAGGACCTGTGGCAAGCGGAATTCATGAATGTTCGCGACGACCGCATCGAAATATTTGGAGGTCTGAATCCGGGTGAAGAAGTGCGTTTTGTTTATGCCGTTCGCGCAGTGACCTCGGGCAAATTTGTGGCTCCCGGGCCAAGCGTAGAAGGCATGTACGAGCCCGAAGTCTGGGCTGCAGAAACTCCATCTCGTATTACCGTGCAGGGACCGTGGGCCGATTTCCTCTGATCCGAGCCTTTCTGGCGCGACGGTGGGTCAAGGCATTGGCCGTCGCGGCGGGGCTGAGCCTCGCCGTGTTCGCAGCGATGGTCATTTGGGTGCCCTTGCCCGAAAGATTATCCGCGAGCGACTCGGTCGTCGTGACCTGGCGTGATGACACACCTGCGCACATTTTCCTGTCCAGCGACGATAAATGGCGCGTTCCTGTCGGACCCGAAGGCGTCGCGCCCGCGTACACTGACGCGTTGCTTCAATTCGAAGACCAGCGTTTCTGGCAACATCCTGGAGTCGATGTTCTGGCCATCTTCCGGGCGGCTCTCAGTAATTTGGGGGCGGGCCGCCGAGTGAGTGGGGCGTCGACGATCACGATGCAGGTTGTGCGCCTCTTGGAGCCGCGTCCTCGCACCTTTACCAGCAAAATCATTGAGGCATTTCGTGCGATTCAGCTCGAGTCTCGCCTCTCGAAAACAGAGATACTCGGTCAATACCTGCGTCTGGCGCCCTTCGGCCGCAATATCGAAGGCATCGAGGCGGCCTGTTGGGCTTATTTCAAGCACTCGGCGAGCGCTTTGACGGCCGATGAAATCGCGGTGCTTTTGGCTGTGCCTCAAAGTCCAGCGGCTCGATATCCCGAGCCAAAAAACGAACATAACCTGAAGACGGCTCGTGATCGAATCGCGCGCAGGCTCTTAGATGAAGGCCTGCTTCCAAGAGGAAAAGGGGACGGTTCGGTTGGACCAGAGGAGGTTCTGGCTCAGATTCTTGCGTCCGATGTCCCGACAAAATTGCAGCCCTTCCCGCGCGATATCCCGCACGTCGCGTTCTGGGCCCGCAACAAGTTCCCAGACCAGCCGCGCATTAAGACGACTTTGGACGAATCCACCCAGAAGATGGTCGAGGACCTGGTCTTGCGGCGTCGAGAGGAGGCCCAACGAGTCGGTGTTAATAATACCGCGGTGGTCGTCATTGAGTCGCATTCGGTCGAGGTTCGCGCCCTTATCGGCGGTTTTGCTTACGACGATTCGCCCGGCGCGCAGATCCCAGGTTTTGACGTGCCGAGGTCTCCCGGTTCGCTGCTCAAACCTTTCATTGTGGCTTCGGCCATGGACGCGGGAATCGCGCTTCCCCGTTATCTGGTGCCGGATGTGCCGTTTCAGTCGGGGAATTACATCCCGCAAAACTACGACGGGAAATTCTCGGGCCTCGTGCGCCTCGACGATGCGCTTGTCCGATCCCTGAATATTCCCTTTGTCGAGCTGCTGCGCGAAGTTGGAGTTGAAAATTTTATCGGGACACTCATGGCGATGGGGGCCGACCATGTGGTGACGACTCCCGGCTGGTACGGCCTCACAGCGGCTGTGGGTGGGGTCGAGCTGACTCCGCTGGAAGTTGCGGCGATGTACGCGACGCTGGCACGAGGAGGGCAATCAAGGCCGGCACAGGTCTTCTCGACGCCCGGGGTCGACCTCAAAGTCTATTCGCCCGGGGCCTCCTGGACCGTGACGCAGATATTGCAGGCACGAGAACGCCCGGACTTCGCCGCACGACGGCTCGTCAATCCTTTTGGCAGACGTGTGTTCTGGAAAACCGGCACGAGCTTTGGAAATCTGGATGCGTGGGCCGTAGGAGCCGGTGAATCGATGACTGTGGCCGTTTGGATGGGCAATCAAGATCGAAAATCGAGCTCGGCCTTGGTCGGGTCAAAACGATGCGGGCCGCTTCTCTTCGACGTTTTGGAGGCCGTTGAAACCAAAGGCGAAGCGATTTCGCGGCCCGATGATTTGGTCGAAGTCGAGGTCTGTTCGTACTCGGGGCATCTGCCTACCGAAGCCTGCGAGCACCGCGCCAAGACCTGGGCATTGCGCTCAAAAGTGCCGAGCAGCCCCTGTCCTTATCACGTGCGAGCAGACATCGATGACGAGACCGGCCTGGTTTTGACCCCGGAGTGTCGCGCAGATAAGACCTACTCGACTCAGAATTTCGTGCAGTGGCCTGCCTCGGTCAGGCGCTATTTGGACGACCGAAATCGGTCCGGGCGCGAACGACCCAGTTATGCGCCAGGTTGCAGACCAAAGTCGTCTTCGGAGCCTCCAATCATTCTTTTTCCACCTCCTGACCGCACCTTAGTTTTGGTTCCAGGAATGGAAGCTCACGAGCAACAACAGCCACTCGAAGCTGACTCGTCCGACTCGACGATGATGTTGAACTGGTACGTGGACGGGGTGCATGTTGGCTCTGCCAGTGCAGGGAATCGACTTTGGTGGACGCCGTCGCTCGGCTCTCATGATGTCGTTGTGATGGATGAGCTTGGTCGAACGGTTCGCCGGACTGTGCAGGTTCGATAATTTATCTGACCAATTTCGCCAACTTGCGTGAAGTACAAGTGGTTTCGCATGTTTGGTGTACTTGACGGGATTTGAGCAAGAGGGTTAACTGAGATGCAATGTTCGATTCTTTACGGGGCTCTTTTTGTCGCGAGATATCAAAATACTTATCGTCGATGACGATCGCGACATCTGCGAATACATGGAACTCCTCCTGTCGCAGAATGGTTACGACGTTCGGTCTTTGACCGACCCCGAGAAAGCCCTGGATCTGATTCGGGAGGTCGGCTTTCATGTGGTCGTTCTGGATTTGATGATGCCAGGCATCTCTGGGATGGAGTTGCTCGCCGACATCCGCGAGTACGACAGCGACCTTGCCGTCATTATTTTCACGGGCCACGCGACGGTCGATACCGCGGTGGAATCGATGAAACATCAGGTTTCAGATTATATCAAAAAGCCTTTTGATATCGACGAGTTCAATTCTCGGTTGGAGGCCGTTCTTCGCGATAAAGGGCTCCTAGTCAGTTCCGAAGAACGTCTTTTGCTCACCATCGGTCAAAACATTCGCCGATGCCGCAAAGAGCAAGACTTGACGCTCAAACAGATGTCTCGGCGAACAGGGCTCTCGGTGAGCTTGCTTTCGCAGATTGAGCGGGCTGAGTCGTCGGCCTCGGTTTCGTCTTTGCATAAGCTAGCGCAAGCCCTGGACTGTCGCCTGACGGACCTCTTCGGGGACTTCTAAACACATGACCTTGTCCGTGATGTTCGTGAGTGCAGACGAGGTGCGTCCCTTGCGGACGCGAATCTTGCGTCCCGGCTATCCACCGGAACGTCTACTCGTATTCCCGGAAGACGATCATTCCGAGTGCGCCCATGTAGCAGCGATCTCTGATGGCAAGATCATTGGGGTTGCGACTTTCTTGCTCAAACCCACAGTACAACTCGACGATCCGCAAGCGATTCAGCTTCGCGGGATGGCCGTTGATACACAAATGCAAGGCCAAGGTGTTGGAAAGTGTATTCTAGATTTTGCTTTGGAAGAGCTGGAAAAGCGCTTTTCGAAGTCGAAATGGGTCTGGTGCAACGCTCGACAATCGGCGGCGCATTTCTACGATCGCTGCGGGTTTGAGATCCTTTCCGACTCTTTTGATATCCCCGAAATTGGGCCTCATTTTGTTATGGCGCGCAAGATTATTTGTTGAGGAAAGTGTCTTTATTTCAATGTGTTATCGTCGAGAATACGGCGTTTTTCCACAGGCGCGAATTCGTGGTGGACTCCAGCGATCTGGTCAGCCATAACCATCTCACTGGCGAAAAAAAGACTAACGCCTCAGCTTTCTCCGAAGCGAGCTTAGGACGGCGCACATAGCGAATGATTCGCACTTCGTAGCACGAGAAAACCCGGCAAACGCCGGGTTTTTTCGTTTCTTGTCCTTCATGCCAGCCTTCTTGCGCCTACATTCCAATAAGCATGGAGGTGGTTATGGAAGAAGAAATGATCGACCAGGAAACCCAAGAACTTAGAGACAAACACGAGGTTGACCTCAAAGAGGGCGTTGGCCACGTGAAGTTTGGAGTGGGCGTTGGGGCCGCGTCTGCAGCGTCGTTGCTCTTGATTGGAACGACCTGTCCGCTCTGCTTTTTTGTCGCTCCTGCCATGGTGGCCGTGGGTTTGCACAAGCGACACAAAGCAAAGAAGGCCCTCGATGCGATGGGCGGGAAGTCTCAGCCGGACCTGAACATCAACTGGCCTGATCTGGCCTGAATTTCCACGACGGTCGGGGGCTGTCCGGATCGTCCTTCGTCAAAGGTGCATCGCGGCCGACTTCGCGCTACCATGACTCCTACTTTGAGTTTGGAGAGCTGAATGCGCTGGTTTGCGAGCCTCTTGGCGTTGTTTTTTTTCGTGGCAGGATGCGATTATTCGGCCTTCGAAGACCTTCAATGCTCACGTACTGCTGATTGCCCGGAACAAGCGACCTGTCGTTCAGGTTTCTGCGCGCTCGACAGCTCTTCGACCAATAACAACACCAATAACGCACTTCAGGTGGCAAGCGTCGTCGTGACTCCGACGAGCGCGCTCCTGACCCCGGGCGACTCGATTACGCTCACGGCTTCGGTGCTTAATGCCAAGGGTGACGCCCTGACGGACAAGGCAATCACTTGGGCTACGAGTTCGGACTCCGTGGCTTCTGTGGACGCCTTTGGTGTGGTGACAGGCCTTGATGTCGGTGTCACAGACATCAGTGCGACCGTCGAGGGGGTGTCCGGTTCGGCCGTTATCACCGTGGAAAACCCGGTGGACTCGATTGTCGTGACTCCAGCAACATTTGAGCTTGGTCTAAACACCGAATCAACGCTTGTGGCTGAGGCATTCGATGCGCGAGGGAATCCGCTAACTCGCACCCTGACTTGGTCCAGCGAAGACCCCTTGATTGCGACCGTCACCAACACCGGTGTGGTTTTTGGCAAATCCGTGGGGATGGTGAACATTGTCGCCAGCGCCGATGGCGTCCGCGGAATCTCAGCCGTCGAGGTCAAAGAATTTCCTATCGTGAGCATGACGATCGACCCCGTCACAGCACGCGTTCGACAAAGCAGCACCCTTTCTTTGAGGGCAGTCTTGCTCGATGATCACGGAAACGAAGTCATCGGCAAATCGGTTGGCTGGACTTACAACCCGGCAATCCTGGGCGGCCTGGCCTCAGACGTGGAACGGCCCGATATCGTGGTGTTTTCTGCGGCGCCAAACCAGGTCGGGTCGGTGACCATTCGAGGGACTCTTGACGGCCTCATGGCCGAGTCGGTTGTCGAGGTCTACCGGCCTGTCGTTGCGACCGTGACGCTGAGTCCGGCCGACTCCACGTCGAAGGTGGGGTCGCTGGTCAGCTTCGTGGCTTCTGTCATCGATGAAGATGGCCTTGCGGTCACAGGCCGCACCGTGGCTTGGTCCGTCGACGATACCAGCATCGCGACGATCGACATGAACGGGCAAGTGAAGACGCTCAAAGAAGGAACGGTCGCCGTGAGTGCAGAAGTTGATGGCGTCGTGGGAACCACACCGCTGACCGTCGATGGATTTCTTCTTGAATCCGTGTCGTCCGGCGCGATCCACACGTGCGGCATAACGCCCGATGGACTCGGTTTTTGTTGGGGCGAAGGGGCAGATGGTCGTTTGGGAACGGACTCAAACGATGACCAGCTCTTGCCTACCGCCATCAAGACGGCCATGACGTTTGACGAGATACACGCGGCGAATGAGCACACCTGTGGTCGAAGCGGTGGGGCTGTGTATTGCTGGGGGAAACGCTCGGCAGGAAGACTCGGCGGCGGAAACACAGGGGCCTCAGCCTCGACCCCTGAACTGACCTCTGGTGGTTTATCGTTTCTTCAAATGTCCACCAGCGTCGACCACACCTGCGCGGTCAACGACGCAAACGACATCTATTGTTGGGGCGAGGGAGACAGCGGTCGCTTGGGAGTCAACAGCACGACTGACTTGGACGTCCCGACGCTTATTTTACCTCCCGCCGCTGAACCGCTCGCGAAGTGGGCGAAGGTCGCCGCAGGCAGGGACCACACCTGCGCCATGACTCTCGCCGGCGCCCTCTATTGCTGGGGCCATAATGCCTCGGGAGAGCTTGGAAACGGCGACGTTGCCGAAAGCCGTGTGGCCGTGCCTGTTTTGAGCACAGAGGTGTTCACGGATATCAGCGTCGGAAATCGCTTTTCGTGCGGTATTACAGGCGGCGGCGCCCTCTATTGCTGGGGCGACAATACAGACGGCAAGCTCGGAATTTCGATGGCGGTGCCGCTCAGCAACACGCCTGTTTTGGTCGCTGGCTTGAGTTTTTCGGCCATTGATCTGGGCAATAACCATGCTTGTGGCGTTTCGGGCGCGCTCGGATATTGCTGGGGCTCCGGGGCAAATGGGCGGTTGGGAACTGGAAACACCGACGCCCAAATGGCGCCCATCCAGATTCCAAACAGTCCCGCCTTTTCGTTCATCTCGGCAGGTGGGCATTCTTGCGGCGTCGCCAACGGCTCGCCGTTTTGCTTCGGCTCGAATAATGTCGGTCAATTGGGCGACAACTCGATATTGGAACGTCTGATTCCCACCGCGGTCTACCCATGATTCGCTACCTTTTTTTGTTCGTTCTCGTGACCGGGTGTGGTTCCGACACGTCGACCTCGCCCACTGTGGACGCCGGTAACGACAACCGTGAGGATCTGAGTGCGATGGGCACCTGCTCCTCGTATCAAGGATGGGTCACGGACGCGGTGCGGGCCTTACCCCGAGAGTGTTCTACGGTTGCCGACTGCATGGTGGTCGAACGTGCAGGGAATTGTGAATGCGCGATTTCGGCAACGATCGGCGGAGACCTGGCTTCTGTGAATATGGCACTCCAATCGTTGGATGATCACGCGTGTTCACATCCCTTTGCGTGCGTCGAAGGCATGTCCCAATGCTCCTACCAGACGCCGTTCGAAGACAAAGAATTGGTGGTGACATGCGTTGAAAATCAATGTGGACTGATCGAGGTCATGGCCTGTGACACCTACAGCGCGCGAAAAAACGGAGGACTCTATCCGTCGGGTTCATGCATCGTGAATTCCGATTGTGAGCTTCGTGACGACCTCAATCCGTGTGGATGCGCCGAGTCGTATCCAGTGAATTTCCCCTTTATCCTCGAGAACGAGGCGTTCACGCTTATGCAGCGCAATCAGGGACGGTGCGACTTCACGTGCGATGCGTGTCCAAGCGCGACTGAGGCGTTTTGCGACGCCGGAAAATGCGCCGCTCGTTGACCCTTTCCGCCACTTGAGTTTCTGAACACCTGCGTCTATGGTCCGCCCGCTTGGTCGAGCGCCCGCCGTGGGTGCGATTCGCTGAGCGCTGAATGATCAAGAAAACAGGAGACCACGTGAGCACCGTCGAAGCTGGCAAAGTAGTATTCATCCATTTCACCCTCAAGAACGACGCTGGCGAAACCATTGATTCGTCTGATGGAAATGAGCCTTTGATCTACCTGCACGGCGCGGACAATATCGTGCCAGGCCTTGAGCAAGAACTCACGGGTAAGAAAGTGGGCGACAAAGTCAGCACCGTGATTCCCGCCGCAGAAGGATATGGCGAGCGCGACGAAGCTGGCGCACAACGCGTGCCTCGCGACGAATTTCCCGCTGAAATGGAAATCGAAGTCGGAATGCCATTCCACGCCGAAACCGGCGACGGTGCCATGATCACTGTTTGGGTGACTGCCGTGACCGACGACCTTGTCGAACTCGACATGAACCACCCACTTGCAGGCGAAAATCTTCATTTTGACGTCGAAGTCGTCAAGATTCGTGAAGCGACTGCAAATGAGCTTGAGCACGGCCATCCACATGGTGAAGACGGAACCGCAGCCCACCACCACTGAACCTCGGGTGGCTTGATGTGGTTTGAAATTCTCTTCAAGTCTGCTCAGGACTTTCCCGACCGCATCGCATTCGTCGAGGCATGGTCGGGCCGAAGCGTGACATTCTCGTCACTCTACAAACGCGCAGAACATTATGCCGGGGCACTTCGTCTTCAGGGGATTGGCCCCGGAGACACCGTTGCGCTTATGGCAGGAAGCTCGATCGAACTCGTGGTCGCGATTCTCGGGCACTATTTGGCCGGCGTCGTCCACGCCCCCATCAACACTCGATATGGGCCTGAAGAGGTTCGGCATATCCTCAACGACAGCGGCGCTCGCTTGGTGTTGGCCGATCCGGACCATGCGGCAACCGTGCAAACCGCAAATCCTGACCTTCCGCAATTCTCCTTAGAACCCGACTTTGAACTAAACCTTGAGACTTCGGCCTTTGTTCATTCCCTTGATGATGAAGACATCGCTCTCTTGATTTACACATCGGGAACGACGGGCAAGAGCAAGGGCGTGGAGCTCTCGTTTCGTTCGGTCGTGTCCAATATTAAGGCATTGACCGATCTTTGGCAGTGGACTCGCGACGACCTACTTGCCTTGGCGTTGCCGCTTTTTCATGTCCACGGCCTGTGTATTGGCATTCATGGGGCCCTCATCCAGGGGTGCACGGTGGAGTTGCAGCGACGATTTGAGCCCTCGGAAATTGTGGCCTCGATTCAACGCGGCGCAACGATCTTCATGGGGGTGCCAACCATGTACGCGATGCTCCTCGAGCATCTCAAGGCCCATCCTGAAGATGTGGCGAGCCTTTCAAAGGCTAGGCTTTTCACTTCCGGCTCTGCGCCTTTGGCCGCCCATCATTTTGACGAGTTTTTGAACCTGACTGGGCACGCGATTCTTGAACGCTATGGCATGAGCGAGACCTTACTCACGTTGTCGAATCCCTATGATGGGGAAAGGCGTCCAGGCACCGTAGGGAAGCCGGTCGCCGGCTCAGAAGTTCGTGTTGTCCGCGATGACGGTTCCACCTGTGAGCCTCTGGAGTCCGGCCAAATCGTGGTTCGCGGCGACTCGTTGATGACTGGCTATCGAGGCGCCCCGGATCAGACCGCAGCGGCATTCAAAGACGGATGGTTTTTGACCGGGGACATCGCCGAAATGAGCCTGGACGGGTATTTCAAGATTTTGGGAAGGGCATCCACGGACATCATCAAGAGCGGTGGATTCAAGATTGCCGCCCGAGAGATCGAAGACGTACTTGCCCAGCACCCATGGGTTCGGGAAATCGCGGTCATGGGCGCGCCTGATGAGGTGTGGGGCGAACGAATTGTCGCGGCTGTGGTGGCGCCAGGACACGACGTTGCGGACGTGCTCCAAGAACTGCAGGTTCTGGGGCGTGAGCATCTCGCGGATTTTAAACAAATACGAGGCGTCTCTCTGATGCCCGCTTTGTTGCGCAATGCGATGGGGAAAATTCAGAAACATCTGATGAAAGACTTAGACTTCTATGACGGTCCGGCTTTACTTCCCCCACGCATAACGGAATCATGACGCCACATGAGTGATTCAAACGAACAGAATATGGTGGGCACGGTCCTCGACGGACGTTTCCGTATCGACGAGTTCATCGGCGCCGGTGGCATGGGAGCGGTCTACCAGGCCACCCAGACCAATGTGAACCGTAAGGTGGCCATCAAGCTCATTCGAGTGGACGAAGTAGCACCTGTTCAGGCCCAGCGTTTCGAGCGGGAAGCCCGAATCATGGCCACGTTCACGCATCCGAATATTGTGCAGTTCTACGATCTTGGTCGCACCTCAGACGACGTGATTTTCATCGTGATGGAGTTCGTCGACGGCGTTCCGCTTGGCGAATTGTTGCGCGAAGGCCGGATGTCTGTCGATGTTTGTATCGACATCGGTCAGCAGCTTTTTGGAGCGCTCGTCGAAGCCCACTCGCGCGGCATTGTCCACCGGGACATCAAACCGGATAATATGTTGCTGTCTGCGGGCACCAGCGGCGAGTTGCGCCTGAAAGTGCTTGATTTTGGGCTGGCTCACCGAAGTGATGACGTTCGGCTGACTCAGGCCGGCCGCGTTTCTGGCACCCCTTATTATATCGCGCCCGAAATGGCGCGTGGGCAGGCCGTCACTTTTAAGTCGGATTTGTACTCTGCCGGCGTGGTGCTTTACGAGATGTTGACCGGAAAACCGCCCTTTTCCGGGCAGTCGATGCAGGTCATGTTCAAACACGTCAACGACAGCCCACCGACTCTATCTCATTGGGTCGATCAAGGTTTGTTGCCACGACGTTTGGTCGAACTCATCATGGCTCTCCTCGAGAAAGATCCCAGTCATCGCCCCGAGTCCGCAGCGGTTCTTCTGGCGGAATTTGCGAAACTTAACATCGAAGGCAAGACAGCTTCGCTGCGAGAATCCACACAGGTCCATCCTGCACTCAGTCTAGGCACGCCCGATGCGCGACTTTCGCCCAGCGGAGTTCGTCAGGGGTCGGTGCCGAGTCTCGAAGCAGAAAAAGAGGTCGTGGGCGCCTGGGAAGCGTTCAATGCTGTGGCCGAGTCGGCTCCAGAGCCGGTGCTCACCATGGACCCCAACATCGATTCTTCCTTCGAATTTGAAGGGGGTTACGCCGAGAGCGACCTGGCTTTCGCGCCCGCATCACCCCGAACGACCGAGTCCGCGGATCAATTCGCTGAAATCGTCATACCTGCAGGGGCTCGTGTGATAGCCACAGACCAACTTCAGGCCGTGATTGGCCCCGAAGTCGATGCGGCCTCTACGAAACCTGCGTCGGCTTTGGCGTCCGCCGCAGTGGACTCAAAACCGCCCGTGCTCTCGCTGCGAAATCAACCGACCGCCTCAACTGCGCAGGTTCACGCTGAGTCGAAAAAGAAGAAGTCTGTCGCAACACCGATTGCACTTTTTGTGGTGGTTGCGTCACTTCTCGTCGTCGTCGGGGGGGCGCTATACATGCATTTTTCGGCGCTGGAGCCACCTCCACCCCCGACCGCCGAGCAAGAGCGCGAATGGTTGAGGCAAAAGGAGGAGGCCGAAGCGCGTCAAGCCGCACAGGCAGAAGCAGCCAAGTACGTTCCTCCTGACGAGCCTGCAAAAAAACCTAAGAAAAAGGTCGCGCCGCGGAACAATGGAGAGGTCATCGAGCTTTTCGAAAATCAGGACTCGATGAAAGAGACCGACCGACTCAGAATTGAGCACCGGAAATGAAACGTCGGCTCAAACACCTGCTCATGATATCGCTCGCCGCGCTCATGATCTTGTGCACGATTGTGGCTGCCCGCTCCCAATTATCGTCGTCAAAACAAGTAGAGGTTCCACGCCTCCCGGTTCTGAAAATTCGGGACGGCGCGCCTGAACGGCTCGCTCGGGCTGTGCGATTTAAGACGATTTCGGATACCGATCCCGACAAGATGGACATGCGGGTCTTCGCTGACTTTCAGCAGGATCTCGTGGCACAATTCCCCGCAGCCCATGCCGCGATGCGCCGACAGATGGTCGAGCCGTGTTCCGTGGTTTACCGATGGGGACCCGCTTCAAAATCACCGACCGTGTTGATGGCGCACATGGACGTCGTTCCCGTCGAGGATGACAAGCTGTCAGAGTGGACTCAGGCACCGTTTTCCGGTGCCATCGTGGACGGCTACATCTGGGGTCGCGGCACGCTGGACGATAAGATCGGAGTGGTTGGTTTACTTGAGGCCGCCGATCATCTTGCCGCAAGCGGGTTTACGCCCAAAAACGAAGTGGTATTCGTCTTTGGCTGCGATGAAGAGGTCGGTGGCAACTTGGGAGCTGGACGCATCTCAAAAACGTTTGAGGCCGCCGGCATCACACCCAGGTGGGTGCTCGATGAAGGGCATATTATTGGTGACGGGTTTTTCCCCGGTGTCATAAAGCCCATTGCATTCATCGGTTTGGCGGAGCGCGGATTTGTAACCGTGGAACTTCATGTCGAAGCTGAGGGCGGCCATTCGTCGATGCCTCCCCCTCATACGGCGGTCGGCGTTCTGGCTCGTGCGATTTCCCGACTTGAAGCCAATCCGATGTCGCCTCGGATGAATTCACCCATTCGATCGAGTTTTGAGTACATCGCTCCCGAAATGTCGTATCCCAACCGCGCTGTTTTTTCGAACCTCTGGCTTTTTGAGCCTTTGGTGTTGAAGATCTTGGCCGCAAAACAATCGACCAATGCCACGATTCGAACGACCGCGGCTGCCACTGTTTTTAAGGGCGGAGTTCGGGATAACGTCTTGCCGAAATCCGCCGTGGCGCAGGTGAACTTTCGAGTGAATCCGGGCCAGTCCATCGCTGACGTCACCGAACATATTCGCGAGGTCGTCGATGACCCCACGGTCGAAATCCGAGTGCCAACAGGTGGATTCAACAGCGAACCGAGTCCGGTGTCTTCCTTGGATGGTGTGGGCTATTCGACGCTCAGATCGTCCATCGGGTCGGTATGGGGAGACGACGTAATCGTCGCCCCTGGTCTGACGATTGGTGGCACGGATTCCAGGCATATGGTGCCTCTGGGGTCGGACATCTACCGGTTTTCGCCTCTGGAATTGACGCCTCAGGACACCCCGAGAATTCATGGGGTGGATGAGCGAATCTCTGTAGAAAACTACCAACGAGCCGTCGCCTTCTACGTCGCTTTGATCCAATCTTTGTGAGGGCATCCTGCCCGCACGACGTCAGGTCGGCAGGCGTCATGATTCGGCCGGGTATCAGATCGGATTTCAGGCGGTGTCAGCGAGCGCAGGCCTTGTGACTTTGGTCCGCGCATCGTACGCCCGCCTTGGTGTTTAATCTGTGTGCACCATATGCGGGTAGGGTGCCCGCGTATCAATCGTGTTCGGCTTTGCAACTGACTGGCATCGGATGCCAGCTTTCTGTACACTCCGCGCGGCATGAATTCGAAAACACACATACCCTTTTGGTTCCTCACACTCGGCCTTCTTGGTGCGTGCGGTGAACCGTCCGAAGAGGCTACGCAGCCTGTCGACCGTGTTCAGGTCGCAGCGTTGGGCGAGCCGGTGGGCGACTATCCATCGTACGACGAGCGAGTTCTGCTCTATTTGACGAATCGCCTTCGCACCGAGCCGTCCGCGTTTAATCCTGAGCCCCCATACCCGCCGACTCCACCGCTTCGTTACGATGTGAGCCTCGGCCATGCAGCTCGTTTTCATGCGACCCATATTCAGGAAGCCGATTGCTGGTGTGAGGATCACTCCTCATGTTGCGAACTCGAGGCCATCACTGACGGCGCTCAATGTGCTGGTGCTGTGACCGGATGTGGCGCGACCGATGCCGCAACGCGGGTGCAGATGTTCAGTCCGGCCTACAGCGGCGAAAACATGGCGCGCGGCCAAATGTCGCCCGCGGCCGCGATCGAGGGCTGGACCTTCTCGCCAGGACACTGGGCAAATATCAATAATGGTGGGCATCGTTTGCTGGGCACCGGCGGATTCAACAACGCCTGGGTTCAGGACTTTGGCACAGGCGGTAATCCGCCGATCATCGGGGATGGAATTCATTTCTCGAACGGGCAATCCACGACCTTTGGTGCCACCTATTATCAGGCGGGTGGTGGGCCTCGAGTGGCGTTGGCGATCGTCGACGGCGAGTGTCACGACTTGCAGCTTGCCTACGGGTCCGCCGAACACGGCGCATTCGAAGTTTCTGCCCCGCTCGAACCCGGCTGCCATCGCTATTACTTTCATTTCACCGACTCGAACGGAAACGAGCTGACCTACCCCAGTACGGGCAGCCTTGGCGCCAGTGTCGGCGGAGCTGAATGCCCACTCTTTCTGGAAGAACGTCCGGCGGACACGTGTTCGCCAAGCGGCCAATCCTGCGAAACCGGCGACACGCGCGCTTGTTATACCGGTCCCTTTGGCACACGCGATGTGGGCGAGTGCTCAACCGGCGCTGAGCGCTGTGTGGCCGGTCAATGGACCGGGGAATGCCGAGGCGATTTGCTTCCTTCGGACGAGCTTTGTGGTAACGGACTTGACGACGATTGTGATGAAGCAGTTGACGAAGATTGTCCGAGTATTGAAGATGTTGGCCCAGATGCCGACGCAGAAATTGTGGCGACCAAAGGCAACGATCAAGGCGGCTGCAACTCCGTCGATGGTCACCCAGGTGGTCTTATTCTGGTAATTATGATGGGCTTAATCGTCCGTCGTCGACGTAAGAACGTCGCGTAACCAAGTGTGGAGTGAAGGATGGCTTTGAGGAATGGAAAATGGTTGGTCGCCGCGGCGCTCGTGTCCGGTTGTGCGGTCGAAACCGCTCCCCCAGTCCATCAGGAGACTCAGGCACAAACACTTGGTGAGTCGTCGCAGGCCTATTGGTTTGCTGGCGCCGGTTCTGGCGAGATGCCGACGGAATCCGAACGGGTTGCGGCGCACCTTCTTAATCGTGTCCGCATGGCCCCCTACGTGTGGGGCATTCAGGACGAGGACGGCAATGATGTTCCCCCATCACCACCGCTCGTTTACCAGCCATTTTTTGCCGAAGCCGGCCGTTGGCAAGGCGCTCACGCGATCCAGTACTCGTGTTTTTGCCCCCAAGATCCGATGGCAGAGCCCGCTGCGTGGAACTCATGTTGCGAACTCGGATACGATGACGGGCAGGTGAAGTGCGTTGGCGGTATTGTGGGTTGTGGCGACGAAGGTTCCACCGAACAGTCCGACCGATGGGCGTTGCTCAATCGTGGTCCCGGCCAGATATCTTCGGAATTCTATTGGAACGGAGAGACCGACACCCCGATCATCGTGCCCGGCGAAATCGGCGGCGCATGGGTCCTTCAAAACGTCCTGTCTTTGATTCTGTCGTCGCGTGACAACGCATTTGGAGTCTCACAGGTCAACGAACCGGTGATTCCCGAAACATGCCTGCCCAAAGACGATCCTTGCGAAGTCGGGCGGTGTACGGACCTGACCAACAACACCAACGCCTGTGATACCGAGACCAACCCTGATTGCCTTGGTGTTTGCCAAGGTTCGGGCGTCGCGACTCCTGCTCCACCTTGCATTCTTTCGGCTCCGATCGATCCAGTGGCCTGCGCTCCTGAGGCGCTGCCTCAAGCGTTCTATTGGACTTTTTCGACCGGCCGCGGCTCCGATCCGATTCCCGTCCTTAACGACGGCATCGCGTTCCAGCTTGGTTTATCCGTCACAGACGAAGCGCCAAACGGCACGTTTGGGGTGACACCCGAGGGTGAAATCGAGTTTTCGGTTCACTACTACGAGCAAGCCGGTGCGCCACGATCGATTCAGGCCGTGGTTCGCACCCAATGTGTGACCATGGAACCGTGGCAGGAGCAACCGGTTGTTCCTCCCGCCGACTTGGATGCTGGCGTGGATGCTGGTCCAACCGAACCCGCGACTCCATACGTGGGCGTGACTTACACGGCTGCGATCGACGGCCTGCCACAAGGTTGCCAACGCTACTTCTTTACGACCACAAACGCTGAAGGTTTCATTACACGATACCCAACTCATGGTTCGCTCGGTGTTTCGGTGGATAATGCCGGCAATGCGGTTTTGGGCGACGAAAACTGCCCGATTTGGGCGCCTGAAATCCCGGCGGCAACCTGCCTCGCCCCTGCCGATGAATGCAATAATGGCGACACACGTCCCTGCTACACAGGTCGCGATGGAACTCAGGGCAAAGGAGTTTGTGCAGTCGGGACGGAATCCTGCGAAGACGGACGTTGGCATGGCGTTTGTGAAGGCGAAGTTCGTCCGGCGCTTGAAGAAGCCTGCGGCGACTCGGTGGACAACAACTGCAACGGCCTGACCGACGAGGATTGCCCTGTCGTTGTCGAGCCTAATCCAACAGAGGACATGGGAACCGGCGCGGATGCTGGCACTGCCGACATGGCAGGTGGCGATTCAGGGACCACCGACGTTCCGAAGAAGGACACGTCGGATGACGGCGGTTGTACTGCCGCACCAAGCAACGAAAGTGGCACGCCATGGTTCGCAATCCCAGCGTTCTTTGGATTCGCCCTTCTGATGCGTCGCCGTTAAGACCGTTTTAGTTGTGGTCGTCTGATTGCATTTCAGGATCTTTCAGGGGTTTTCCCCGTGAAAAGTCGCCAATGTGAATCTTCTCAGGAGGTTCACATGAAGCGACTTTTTTTATGCCTACTTTTTCTCGCGACGGCTTGCGGTGACGAGGCGGGGAAAAAAACCGCCAGCACGACCAATAACGCGACGAACAACACGACGAACAACGCGACGAATAACGCGACGAATAACGCGACGAATAACGCGACGAATAACGCGACGAATAACCAAACCAATAATCAGACCCTGACCTCGATACGAGCTGAAGATTTTGGCCTGCAATTTGCCGAAATGCTCTGCCACGTTCGTTTCGAGTGTGTGAACACTTCACTTGTTTGGGACTACGACATTCGCCGTTCCGGGGACCTAGAAAGCTGCCTTAACAACGCTCCAGCTCTCGCCAGGTACATCGATATTGGCGCCGAAGTGGCGTACGCATTCGAGCAAGGCACAATCAGTTACGACGCGGCGCTCGCTGCTGCGTGCATCAACGAGACTAAGGCCGAGTATTGCGCTTTCGGAGACCTTGAACCCTCGTCTTGTCGTGCGTTCTTTGGGCCCAAGGTTTTTGACGACGACGCCTGCTCTTGGAAAGGTGAATGTTACAGTGGCAACTGTGCCAAAGAGGCCGACACGTGCGGCGGTGTCTGCGAGACCCGTACCTTCACATGTGGCGCTTCCACCTGCACTAGCGACCAATTCTGCGACGACGCGGATACGTGCCAGCGCTATCGCGACGTCGGTGAGACCTGCAAATTCCTGCAATGTAAGGATGGATTGTTCTGCAACGCGGATTTCCCTCAGGTCGGAGTGTGTGAGCGCATGCGTTCGTTGAGCAAAGGTGAGGATTGCTTCGACGCACAGGCCTGCACAGCCGGCCTGTATTGCGACGACCAAAACAAATGTTCCGATACGAAACTCGCCTTGGGCGAAGACTGTGACTCTCAAGGCCCACCCCTTGACCAATGTGTTGGGGATGCCGTTTGCGGTCGTCTGGGGACGTGTGTGCCGCGACGAACTCAGATGTTGGACGAACCCTGTCTTATGGACCTGGAATGCCAACAGGGCCTCTTGTGCGCCACGACGTGCGTTGAAATCGCAGCGGTCACCCAGCCGTGCTCAGTTTACGGTGAGTGCGAGGCAGGTGCCTATTGTCTGACCGGTGACGACCTGTTCTCGGGGATCTGCGAGCAGAGAAAAGCCCTGGGCGATGCCTGCGATTTTGATGAGTGTGAGATTGGATTGACCTGCCGTGACTCGGTGTGCGCCACGCTCGGTCAGCTTGGGGACAGTTGCGAGATGTCCGCAGAATGCCAGTCATATGCATGCTCGTCGGACGGAACCTGCCTTGCAGAAGCCTGCGGTTACAACTAGCCGAGGCGGCTCGCGGCCTTGAGGTATCCTAAAAAAGTCTTCTCGAATCGAACGGAAGCCCAACCCAATTAAGCGTTAAAGCGTTGCAATACAGGCTTGAAGGTGATTTCAACTTCTCGAACTGAAGCGGAATGGTTTCCATGAACCTCCAATCCTTCGTGTATGCCACAACTGTCGGCTGCGATGACCGCCAGGCCGCAGTGGCGCTTATGCTTATTGTGGGGCAGCGTTTACGCGATATTCAGGCACGTCGGCCGGGATTGGGTTGGCAGGCCATTGCCATCGCCGATGGAACACGATATCGAAGACTACGACATCGATACCGAGCTTGTGGATCGTGCGACTGGCGGAAAGTTGCCTGCGCTCAATGTAAATCTGTCTTTTGACCTCGATGTGGGCCCAGCAGGCGAGCCCGAAATCGACGTGTTAATCAGGGAATTCCAGCTGCAACATGTGGCCACCCTTCCTGACGATGATGAGTGAGGGGACGAGGGCACTTCATTTGGATGTAAAAAAGCAAATCCTGGTCGACGAAGCAAAACGTCTTGTAACCCATCCTAGCGAAGTCCTCGACTGGCTGGAGACCGCCTATAATCAGGCTTGTCGCTATGAATATGCGACGGGTCAGTATTATTCTTTCGACCCACTCACCGTCGAGATGCAGGCTCACGTGGGCGCGAGGCGCGGCACGCTGGGCAAATGCAATGACAAGGCGAAGTGGAGGTTTGGGTTTGATGAATCAGGCCAACTCGTGTTTGCCGAGACACTCAATTCCGAGGCCGATGTTGTAGGTTATCGACACATCAGAAACCTTCACAACATCAATGAGTCGGCAACAATTTCAACGAATCTGAAACGAAAAGACCACGTTCGAGTCGTTTCCATCACGGTCCGGGATCGGACCGACGATCCATGGGTTTCAGCGACAGTTGGAATTGGGGGACATTGGTATGTCGATACGTTCTTTGGAGGAGCCAAGCCGACACGAATCGTTAACACTTGGTCCAACGGCAATTCGCAGGAGTTGGAAGTGGTATGGTCTACCGGGGGCCAGCCTAAACGGATTTTCCACGCGGCCAACAACGTCACGGTCTGGAAGACGCCCAAAACGACTCGAGGCGATGAATTCGATATTTACTCACGCCAACTAAAGTCCTCGATCTTGAAGGTTCTGGCTGAAACCCGTGATGTCTTAGAGTTCAACGTTGTCGCGCTATGCCTTGATGATATGACTTTGCTGCCGCCGACGCTCTGTGTCGCTAAGGTGGAGTTTGATACGAGCTTCGAATGGGCGGATCCTTATTCGATGGTCGGTGATCTCACGGGGGCAGAGGTGCCAGCGCTGCGAAGCCTTGATGAGGCCGTCATTTTCAAGGGCGAAGAGTTAAGTCGTCAGTACGCAGATCGCGTCGACGAAATCGAGGCCATGCTCGTGGAATTGGCGCGGAAACTCAGCCAATCGTGTTGGAGTCAGACTTCAACGATTGTGTTTGTGGCGATGCTCGACCGGGCAGAATAGGCGGGTGACGTGAAGCGTACAGTCCCAATCGATATCCAACGCGCAGCTGGAATCTCTGAGTAAGGTTGCCTCTTCCATCACATGATAAAAGATCGAGTAGGACCGGCCGGAGGCCATGTGTTTAAACAAATTATTGTTCGCGGCGAGCCATCACAGATTCCATCGGATGAAGACATTCAGCTGGAGTCTCTTGATATCGGCATGCCCCTCTCGAGGACCTATATCTGCTGGTGCACGACTTTTGGTCGAGGTCATCTGGACGACTTGCTCGAATTTTGGGTTCCGGTTCGTAGCCTGCCAGATCGCCTGTCTGCGATGTGCGATGGGGCTGAGGTCGTCGTCGATGACGTTCGTGCCGGTTTTGCTGAGTATTCGCCAGACGGCAGCGAAAAAATCGCCTTACGCCTCGTGTATTTTGGGCATTCTTTTGATGGCGGTTTTTTGGCTTGGGACCCCCACGATGTGGTCGATGATGAACCTGCAATTTACAGCGTTGGGAGGGCGTCACTTTCGTTTACGAAAGTTGGGTACGGCATGGACCGTCTAATCGCTTCGCTCTTGTCAGCAGACGTGAAACGCGTCCTAGGTTTGGGGTACCAACCCTTGACTGGGACGTTTTGCGCACGTCCTCCGAGCTGAGTTTTTTGCGTGGGTTTTGTGTCTTCAGGATGGAATGAATGGGCAGAATCAAGACGAACAGCGGAAAGCTTCAAGCGCCCAAGTTCTTGGGCGACACTCTTGGTTTTTAGAAATTACATGGTCGAATCACGTCGGAACAAACTCCGATGGTAAAAATGGCCATTTTGCTGAGCTTGGACGAGGACACGATCAATACCCGCCTGAACATCGATCCCAATAGCAAACCTCCAGTCAAGATTCGCTTGTCAGCCAAAGGAGACACAGAAGTGGAGTTCCTGACGTCCCTAGCCAAGTGGGTCGTTTTTTAAGTCGGACTTTGAAACCGGTCCAATAAAAGACGATCCAAAATGAAGGTTAAACCACTGGCACCGCGGCGTGCCCCTCGCTGAAGGCGTTGACCCAACGGAATCTCGGTTCAATCACCACATTGCCGTTGAGGTCCATATAGCCCCATTTCCTGTCCATTTGGAATGGAATGAGCCCGTCCGAGGGCGCAAGGATATCCTCGTAAATGGGCTCAATTTGAAATTCAGCGTTTTTATCCATGAGGCCCCATTTTAAGTTCTTTCTGACGGGGGTCAGCCCTTCCGAATACACCCCAGCTGCGTCGAAAACAGCATCGTGAATGATGGTTCCATCGACTCCCACCACGCCCATCCTGCTGTTTTTGCGGAACCACGCCAGACAGTCGACTCGGTAGACGCCCCAGCCGTCTCCCTGCATCACCAAGCCATCCGCCGTCACGTAGCCCGCCGCGCCCGAGTGAAACTGGACCGGTCCCAGACCGTTCTTGAACGCATAGGCAACCTTGAACTGGTAGTTGATGACGACCTGTCCTTCGCCGTTGATGTAGCCCCAGTCTTTATCTCGGCGCACCGCTGCGATGAATTTATCGTTATCTAGGCGAGCTCCAATCAGGTCCTCGTATATTCCACCTACGGGAGTTCCGTCGGTTCGCACGAGGCCCCAGGTCGTGTCTTCGAATTTCACGGCAGCGATGCCACCCAAAAAACCGGAAGTGTCCGTAAATGCGCCCTGAAACGCCCAAGTACCATCGGGCTTGATGAAGCCTGCCTTGCCGTCTTTCTCGGCAAACGCAAGCCCCTCCAAGAACATATAGAGCTTCGAAAAACCATCGGCTACAAGCTCGCCGTCCAGCGTACGTAAGGCGTAGACGGCATCGAGCCCCGTGCGAATTCGTTCGCCCGAAACGGCTCCGACATAGTCGTATTTTGGCTCCAAGACCCACGAACCATCAGGATCGATGGCGCCAAGCCGTCCGCTTGCCGCTGTTACGCCTGCAACGCCATCCATGAAAGGTTCGATCTTTTTGAAGACCGGAGAGGTCAAAAGGTCGCCGTCAGAGCTCAGCAAGGCAAATCGCGACGCCCATTTCACGCGGCCCCGACCTCCTTGCCATTTGTCGCCACCGACCCAAATGGGCGGGCTTGTCCACTCGCCTTTTCGGTCAATATATCCGTGGAAAGTGTCGCCGCTGGCACGTTGATCCAGCTTCCGCACGGGGTCTGACACCAAGTCGACTTCGGGGATGGAATCTACGTCAAGCCGATATCGAGCACCGCTGCTTAACTCCACCAACGAAGTGTCGCCGATATTCAACACGTTGCTTACGGCCACGCGAACTTCACTTGAATGATGAATTCGCAGACCGTCGGGTGCCACCGCGAGTGTTCGAACCTTTGCCGAATCTGGATCGGGGTATGCGGGGCCGAGCAACAACATCGTGCCCCGGTTCAGGCTCCATAGATAGTCATGAGGAAACACATGCGTGTATGCGGTCAACGCGCCAGAGGCGCTGATTATGTCGAGTTCGGCATCCACGTCCGCGCACCGATGCAGGATGGCCGTGCCCCCATCACGAACCGCGGCCGCGGCCAATACCGGACCGGGCAGCATGGCGAATCTTTTGGATGCACCGGAAGCCAAGATTTCGTAGACGGTTTGTCCGCTCCACAAAAGCACTCGTGAGCCGTCCCAAGCCCAAGCAGATTCCAGTACATCCACAGAAACCGGTGGGGCGACGGTGATCTCGCTGCCGTCCTTCAGATTCACCAAAGCCACGTCATGCGCGCCATCACGCTTTCGGGTGGCCACTGCGATGCCGTGTTCTGCGACAGGCTCGACCCAATCGAATCGCGCTGCGATCGATTCAGGGATGGGTGTCCCCCAATCGTCGGTGAGGTTCATGCTGATGACGGAGCTCAACCTCGCTGTCTCTTGCGGAGGCAACGGCTGAGGCTCGAGCTTCATCGTGTCCAAGAAACTTCGGTGGCCCGCGACCTCGGTGGCTTTGAGCGCCGCGGCCAAGCCAAGAATCTCGAAGCCGTTAGCACTGCGTAAGGTGTCGTCCTCAAGGGAAATGGCGCCGATATCGCACGGGAATTTGGCGACGCTCGTCACCAAGTGGTTATCGATGCGCAAGACCAACGTGCCCCAAGATTTGTTTTTTGGCGGCTCTCGGCGAATCACCAGCGCTGAATGCCCCGGAACGCGCTCCATCGCTTCCGCCTTTATCTGCAAGCTTGCGACAACTTTGCGTGCGTCCACATTCAGAACATAAATCCCACCTGGAGTGCGCATGGGTGGAATCTTTGCGCCAATCCCCAGCTTTTTAACGGAAGGAAGATCAGCCACATCAGGGTCGTTGCCGTCCAGCTGGTGTGCGCCCTCCTGCGTCATCACGGCCACAGAGTTATTGTCGAGCCACACGACGGCAATCTGTTGTGGTCCCTGCAAGAGCACGCGCTGGTCACCCGAGGCGAGCTCGACGGTTCGTGTGCAGACCGGTGATCCAACGGCGAGCTTTTGTCCGTCTGGGGAGAGTGCAGCTAGGTTTCGGTAGGATCGGAGCGACGGAAGGTCGAGTTCTTGACCGCTTGACTCGCCGGGCGCAGTAATCAGGACTCGCTCACGCCCGTCATGATGCGGCACAAACAGAACATCGAACTTGGCACCTGCCCAGCGCAATGGTTCTGGCGGTGTCGCGTTAGACGGGGAGGGCGTCCAACCGACGATAGGGGCAAAGCCAACTTCGCCCTTCTTGGCGGCAGAAACCGCTTTTTTTCGGAGCTTCTCGGTGACCGCTGGGTCGGCGAAATAGGTCGTAAATCGCACGGAATCTGCCGTCGGCGGAGCAACGTAACGATACGCAGAGCCGGGTGAGATTCGATCAGAGATATCCGCGAGTCCCGGAGGGTCAAACGGACCTTCATCACTGTCCAGGTCGTCGTCATCAAGGCGATCGCGCAGAAAGCTGAAGAGCTTGAAGTCCTGGTCGTAATGCGTGACAAAATTATCTTCAGCAGGGTCGTCGATCTCGACGATCACGGCCGTCACAAGGTTCCCGGACCAAGAGATCCCAAGCTCACTCATGCCGCCGCCATCGGCTCCCAACGTGATGGTGCGCGATGGATCCAGCCCATTCAGGACGGCCTCCACGTCATCAAACATGTCGGCCGAGAATTCGATCGTTTCCTCCAACGTTCGCACCGAGGAACCCGGCCACAGGTCGAACTCACCCAGGTCGACATTATAGCTGTACGTCGACAGAGCTTCGGCCAAAGCGCGCACCGATTCAGGCGCGTCGTCGAGGTTCACTTCAATAGGCTGTGCTTCGGGTCGAAGGCGACCTGTCTCGCGAATCTGCGCATCAAGTGCCATCACAAAAGCAATCATACCGGCCGGCACGGGCTTGCCTGCCTCGGGTTCATTTTCGTTTTCTGAGGGATTTTCGCCCGACCGCAGGATATCGATCAAATCTTGTTCACCAAGAACCTTCACCCCAAGGCTTTCAGCCTTGGACCGCTTGGACCCGGCCTTGTCCCCTGCGAACAACACATCGGTATTTTTGGAAATCGAACCCACCACGACCGCGCCAATTGCCGTCAGCTTTTTTGTCGCTTCATCTCGACTAAAGCTCGCGAATGCTCCTGTGAGAACGACCTTCTGACCCATGATTGCCGCCAGCTTCGGGGCACTTGCCGCAGGAGCCGCAGGGGTGGGCGGGGAGCGGTACCCACCGCCGGGGCTCAGCCTATCGGCGATGTCCGCCAGGTCGTCAGTATCAAAGACGCCTTGCACACCAACATTGGCCTTGTCGCTGTCTGCGACGAGGCCCGCGCGCAGAAACTTCAAGATTTCCATCACAGTGAAGTAGTGAGTGACAAGGTTGAAATCCGTTGGGTTCTCGACCTCGACGGTAAAGATCGACACGACCCCATCAAGCCACGAGACGCCAAGCGCGGGTGTCCCAGGGCCGCCATCGTGCGGCAGATCTAAAGTTTGCGCTGGGATAAATGACCCAAAGAATATGTCCGGAACATCGAGCTGGAGTGAATCCACCGAGGCCTTGATGGTTTTCTCCAAGGTTCTCACCGCAGTTGACCCCAGACCGAACTTCCCCAAGTGGATATAAAAGTCGTAGGTGGCGAGTGCTTCAGCGAGGTTTCGGACCGACTCAGGCGCGGCCGACAAATCAATCGTGAGGGGGCGTGCCTCATCGCGTAGGCGGCCTTTCTCGCGGATTTGTAACTCTAGCGCATGTAGGAAGGGCTGGGCGTCCGTTTTTGGCGCTACAGTGGCCGGGGCCGTCGTTTCGACAGCACCTGAGCTCTCGCTCGCCAAGATGGCCAACAACTCTTTTTCACTAAGAACCGGCACGCCTAGGCTCTCAGCCTTGGTTTTTTTGGACCCGGCTTTGTCTCCGGCGAACAACACATCGGTGTTTTTAGAAAGCGACCCGACCACAAGAGCACCAAGAGCTGTCAGCTTTTTGGTCGCTTCGTCTCGACCAAAACTCGCGAATGTTCCTGTGAGAACGACCTTCTTGCCCTTGATGTCCATTTGCTCCCCCGGTGCGCAGTCGTAGACGTGGTCACGAGGCCACGAGTCTGCGAACTGAATTGGTAGTAAGGGCGCAAAGATACCGGCTAATTCGAGTGGTGGAAACACGCAAAAAACCTGCGGTCGAACCGGAAAATTTAGCGCGACCAGCACGCAAGAACCCACTATCTTCGGCTTGCCTTGTGACGACGAGAAGTTATGACTGAGACCCCACCTGCCGCAATTTCAGGTGACGCCCTGGCGACTGTGGCTGGATACAGCGCACTCGCTGGCCTGTGCCCCCTGATTCCCATCCCGTTTGTGGACGATTTTATCATCGAGCGGATTCATCGCAGGCTGTGTTGGGTGCTCTTCAACCAACACGGCAGCCAACTGTCGGATGCTGGAGCCAAAGCTCTGAGCAACTCGCCGTCCAACCTCTTTGGCGGGGTGTTCCGGACGTTGATTTTTTGGCCGATCAAGAAGCTCATCACCAAGCTGGTCTACGTTTTGGCGGTCAAGAGTTGCGCCGACGTTGCCTCTACTGTGTTCAACGAAGGTTGGCTGTTGGCTCGCGCGCTCGAACAGAAATACGTTCCTGTGGACCTGGATGTGGCCGCTCTTGAAAGTCTGCGCACCGCGATTATTAAAGCACGTGAAGCGGTGGATCCCAGCCCAACACAGGCCGCAATGCGAAGCGCATTTGGCGTGGGCCAAGAGGTTTTTTCGGCCACTCTGAGTTCGGTTCGCAAGGTGCTCAAAGGCGCCGCCAAAGACGACCGTCTGGATGCGGCTGAACAAGAGGTCGCACCGATTGCCCATCGGATTCAGGCTGAAATTCTAAAGCACTGGAACAGCGGGCCGCAGCTTGATGCCGAGCTGAAGAAGGCGCTAAATATAAGTGATGCGCGCCCGATCGCGCCTTAATCGCTATCTCTGACGCGGGCCTGAAGCATGGACGCCACGAAGTAGACGAATACCAACGTCACGACTACGCTCACCGACACTAGTATTGGGAATGTGAGCAGTAATTGTCGATTTTCACCGCCATTGATCACGCGAATTGGGTCGCATACAACGATCTTGCCTTCGCAATCTATGACGGGTTTCCGGTCGCTCCTGGCCACACGTTAATCATCCCGAAACGCGAAATTCCTGACTGGTTTGCCGCCACCGAAGAAGAACGAGTTGCGATCTTCGAACTTGTTGATCGGGTTAAGGTTTTGCTCGACCGCGAGTTCAAGCCAGAAGGCTATAATATTGGCATGAACTGCGGAGAGGCGGCTGGTCAAACGGTCATGCATCTGCATGTACACGTGATTCCTCGTTATGCTGGCGATATGGCCGACCCGAGGGGCGGAGTCCGACACGTCATCCCTTGGAAGGGGAACTATAAACTCCAGCGAGCCTCACCGCTCGCGACTGGCGGCGAAGACGCCTTTCTTAAGCACCTAAATCCACTGTTCGCCCGTGCCACTCAAATCGATATTCTGGCAGCATTTGTGCAAGATTCGGGTATTGCGCTCATCGAATCTCGCCTTTTGTCGGCGGTCGAACGCGATGCCGAGGTGCGTATTCTGTGCAGTGACTATCTGCACATTACGCAAGAAGCCGCCGTTCGCAGGCTCTACGACCTGCAATCGACCTCAAATGGTCGAATCCACGTGCGTATTGCCCGAAGCTGGGTCGCCTCGTTTCATCCAAAATCCTGGCAGTTCGTAACACCGAGTGGTGGAGCTGTTTTTGTGGGCAGCAGTAATCTGTCCTATGCCGCGCTGAACGACGGCATCGAATGGAACTTACGTGTGGACCAACACTCGGATCCGGTGGCGTTCGCGGCCGCTCGAGATGCTTATGAATACACCTGGGGACTTGCAGAGGTACTTACACCCGAATTTGTCGCAGATTATCGTCAAAGACTCGCCACAACAGAAACGTTTGACCTCCCGCCGGGAGAGATGTGCATAGAGCCCAGCCAGCCTGTTCCGCGTCCACATTCGATTCAAGAACGGATGCTAGAAGGGCTCGCTCAGGCGCGGGAAGAAGGGCATCGTCGTGCCCTTGCCGTGATGGCCACAGGACTCGGGAAAACCTGGCTCGCTGCCTTTGATGTGCATCAGTTTTCCCCCGATAAAATGCCCAGAGTTCTCTTTGTTGCGCATCGGGTCGAAATCCTGAATCAGGCTGCCAATACGTTTCGAAAACTCTACCCAAACGCGACGTTTTCGTGGTTTGCGGGCACTCAAGGATTACTGGATGGCGACTTCGTTTTTGCTTCAATTCAAAAGCTCGCACGTGCGGATGCGCTGGAACGCATCGCCTCGGAGCACTTTGACTATGTAATCATCGACGAAGTTCATCATGCCGCCGCAGACTCTTATCAAAAGCTATTGAGAATTCTGGATCCAGGCTTTCTCCTTGGACTTACTGCGACACCTGACCGTGCTGACGGTGCCGATATTCTGAGTCTTTTCAACGATTACGTTGTGGACGACGTCGGTATCATGGAGGGGATTGGCATCGGCCGTCTGGTCCCATTTCACTATACGGGGATTGCCGACACGGTCGACTACGCTCCCATTCCATGGCGCTCGGGACGGTTTGAATCTGAACAACTCTCAACCGCGACAGAAACCGCTGAGCGGATGGAGCGACTCTGGGAAGTTATCCATGGTGAACCCCGGCTCAAAACCATCGCCTTTTGTTGCACCATCCAGCACGCAGTATTTGTGCGTGATTGGTTTCTACAAATGGGCCTTAGGGTAGCGGCAATCGTCTCTGGAAATCGCGGTGACGACCGGGAAGAAAGCCTGCGACGTCTGGCGGATGGGGAGCTAGACATCGTTTGTGCGGTCGATATTTTGAACGAAGGTGTGGATATCCCAGCCGTCGACCGGGTCCTATTTTTGCGGCCAACAGAATCGAAGGTTGTCTTTCTTCAACAACTGGGTAGAGGGCTCAGGGTTTCGCCAAGGAAAACCCATCTGGAAGTCGTTGATTTTGTCGGAAATCACTCGATTTTTGTCGAACGCATGCAGTGGATGCTCACTCTCCAAGATCCAGCGTCGAAATTCAGCAAACTCCTTGAAGATGGCGGTGCAGACCTTCCCGAAGGGTGTTCGATCAAATTGGACTTCGAGGCCAAGGATATTCTCAAAGAGTTGACGAAAAGCCGCGAGAAAAACCCGTTGGTGGCGGCTTACCGACACCTTAAAAGGGTCTACGGCATTCGGCCTAGCGCGACCGCAATGTTTCGGGAGGGGCATAATCTTAACTCGCTGAAATCCCGGGGCGGTTGGGCGGGATTAGTACATCAGGAGTCGGATAGCGGACTGCCAGAACATGTTTTTCTCTCGGTCGTCGAGTGGTTCCAAGAACTCGAGAAAACCTCGATGACCAAAAGTTTTAAGATGGTCTGCCTGCTCGCTATGATCGAAGAAAATGCCGTTTTTACGGGCCTCAACCAAGAGGTGTTGGCAACACGTTCATTGACGATCATTCGACGTTCGCCTGAGTTGATGGAGGATCTCCAAAACGTGGAGATGCTGGGTCAAGACGGCAAGTTTTCAGCGGAAGTCTGGCTTCAATACTGGCGAAAGAATCCCCTCGCCGCATGGTCAAATTCTAAGTTTGTGAAGGTATCCGAAGGTCGTTTTGAGATCATCTGGCCGGCAGACATTCAAGGCGATCGTAGCGCTATTTTGAAAATCACGACGGAGCTCGTTGAATACCGGATCGCATCATATAAGGCGCGGAAACGAAATATGTTTTTCGCCAGGGTTACCCATAGCGGCTCCAACCCTATCCTGATGCTACAGCGCAAAGATGGAGTCCCTACAGGTGAACAGATTATTCGCTTGGAGGATGGCGTTGAATGGGTTTTTCGGTTCGCCAAAATTGCCGTGAATGTCGCGCATCCTCAACACGACGACAAGAACCGTCTAGCAGACTTGTTGCGTGCTTGGTTCGGTTCGCAGGCCGGCGAGAATGGCACCCGTCAACGAGTGCGATTCGAACAGGCCAATGGTCAATGGTTTGCTCGTCCTGTTGGCATCACCCCAAAAACCTTAGAAGATTTTGATGACGACGTTGACGCCTACCTGACGACACTGACGACCCACATGGATTTTCATCGGAAAATCATCGCCGCCATGGTCATGTTCCGAAATGCCTCCAAGGACGAGGTTGACGACTACCTCGTGGGTGTCTCGGCCAGAAGTTGACACGATCCATGGCGGTATCACTGGATTTAGACAAAAAAAAGCCACCCACGATATGGATGGCGATGCTGTCGTCGAGGTTGAAGGCTTAAGCCTGCTTTTCCAGGTAGCGTTCACAGCCTCGGTTCACTTCTTTCATGTTCGGGGTAATCATCTTGATGACAAACGCCTCTACGGCGTCCCCAACCTTGCTGGCGACCAAACGAGGCACGCCAGGGATCTTCGAAGCATCAACCTTGAGGTTGCCTTCGATATGCACCTCGGTGCCGTTGCCTTTCTCGATATAGCGCGTCGTGCCCGAACACGAGATGGCTTCCTTCAAGAAACCAACTTCCATGTCCCAATTGCACAAGTGCTGGTCGTCAAACCAGGTCGCGCGGTCGGTCCATTGAAGCATCTCAGGTTTGATGAACTTTGATGCCAACGTTGGGATGTCTCCATCGGACGCATGCCAGATGTTGACGATCTTCACAGTGGTGTCATCAAGTCGGTCGTAGCTCTCCACATCGATTTCTTTGATCGTGGGGAGGTACGGCTGAAGTTCGGCGAGTTTGTCCCGGAACGTCTCGTAAACGGTCGTTCGATCAAATTTCACATGATCGCGGATGTCGATTCGAGCCATGAGAACCTCAGAAGAAGTCGGCGTTAAGCTTGGTGTACTCGGCCCATTTGTCCGGAACGTCATCTTCTTCGAAGATGGCCTCCACAGGACACTCGGGCTCGCAAGCGCCGCAGTCGATACAAATATCGGGATCGATGAAGAGTTGGATATTCGCCAGCTTGGCGGTTTCGCCTGCTGCCTGAATTTCCTTGATTTCATCAACTTCGATTGGACCCTTGATACAGTCCACGGGACACACTTCAACACACGAGGTGTCGCAAGTGCCAATACAGGGCTGGGTGATTATGAAAGCCATTGGGCTCCTCCATATCTTCGGATGACCGCCAAAGCGGCTAGAGGCCACAAATTGAGCCAAAGAGCACCAATTAGCAACCGAAATATTTGCGCAAGTTTACGGGAATTTTTTGGAGTCCTTTTTTGAGCAATGCCGTGAACCTCATAAAAAGTATAGGTCATCTGGTATGACCAGTTGACCACATGATGTGTGCTCGCTAGTATTTGGCTTCAGGAGGTTCCCCCATGTTTAAACCCGTCGAGCGAAAATCCTTATCTGACGCGGTCTTCGAGCAACTTCGAAACCAGATCGTGAGCGGAGAAATGGAGCCTGGGTCTGCTTTGCCCAGCGAACGCGTCCTCTGTGAAATGCTCGATGTGAATCGCGGAGCGGTTCGCGAAGCCCTCAAGCGGCTCGATCAAGCTCGTCTGATATCGATTCAACATGGCGGGGCAACGCGCGTTCTAGATTTTCGTGAGACCGCCGGCACGGACTTGCTGGCCGAACTTCTGATGCAATCCAACGGTGAGGTCGATTTTGAGGTCGCCCGAAGCATCATGGAGCTGCGCACGGCGCTTGGTTCGGATATCGCCCGACGTTGCGCCTCAAGCGGTCCGGGTGTCGCTGTATCCCTACGCGAGATCATCGCGGAGATGCGCACGAATAAACGAGACGTCGAGGCCCTGCAGAGATTGGACATGGCCTTCTGGCAGGCGGTGGTGCTGGGCTCTGAAAACATCGCGTATCAATTGGCATTCAATTCCATTCGAGACGTCCATAAACGATTTGGTGCGGTGATGTCCCAAATCATGAACGAAGAACTCCGCGACATCGATGCTCATGCGAGGATCGCCGACGCGATCGAGGCGGCCAACGGCGACGACGCTGAACTTGAGGCCAGAGACCTGCTCGCCCGCGGCGAAGCCAGAGTTCGTGCTGTGGCGGAGCGGATGCGCGACGACAAGGCAAAGGGAGGAAAGCATGGCAACTAACGTCTTCGAAGATGCTCCGTCACAGGCCAAGCCCATCAGGATTGAGTCGCTGCAAGACGCGCTTCGCCTCTTTATGCGCTTTCCAAGTCCTAGGCTAATCTTGGCGACGATGGTTATTGCTTGGGGGGCCCGTGTCGCCGTGGGTTCGATCTCTTGGTGGGATCTCGCCATCGCTTTGGGAATCATCGCGTTTTGGCCGATTCAAGAGTGGCTGATTCATGTGTTCATCTTGCATTTCCGACCTCGAACCATTCTGGGGCGTTCCGTCGACCTCCATGTCGCCGAAAAACACAGGCTGCATCACACGGCACCGTGGGTCTTGAGCGACGTTTTCGTGCCGATTCGTACGCTCTTGCGCGTCCTATTCTTAGGGCTTCCAGCTTTTGTGTTGGTGTGGTCGATCTTCTTGCCTCTTTCCATCGGACTGACCGGCGTCGCCGTATTCGCGACGTTCGGCCTCGTCTACGAGTGGATTCATTACCTGGTTCATACCGGCTGGAAACCCCGCTCGAAGTGGTATCGCAAGCTTTGGCAGCACCATCGGTGGCATCATTTCAAGAACGAAAATTACTGGTACGGCGTGAGTCGACTGGAGGGGGATATGTTGTTGGGAACAGCCCCGGATTCGAGCGAGGTCGAGACTTCACCCACGGCAAGAAATCTGGATGGACGTGGCGATCGAGTCGAAGCGTAAAAACAAAAAAGGCTGCCCGAGGGCAGCCTTTTTTTGTAAAACAATTGGGGGTTCAAAAAATGACTTGAACGCCGTAAGTCGCAAGAATCATCGAAACAAAACTAGCAGCAAAAACAAGTGGTTTGGTCATCAAAATCATTATCAGCTCCATCATTCAAATTGGCATAAAGGCCAGAAATTCGTCACATGGCGCGCTTATTAGACGTCGATTTGATGAGCGTCAAGTTCGATTGTGAAGAAATTGTTGAATCTTGAATGTCTAGAGTCTGCGCAGGACTTTTGTCGCTGTGCCGTCCACGACCTCCAGCTCCTGACGGGAAACGACTCCTCCCCCCTTCAACGCTGTCTCAACTCGCCATCGGCCAACCGAGATATTGCGTTTTCGCGACCAGAATCGCCAACCGTCCTTACGCCCGCCCGTCATCGTGAAGTGCATCACGTCCCGAGCTTTCCAAGAGCCGTCTACATATTGATACCAGCGATGTTCCAGATCCACGTTGGCTTCACCAGGCGCCGAGACGGACGACAGAACATAGACCGCGTCTTTGTCTTGCCGCGTGACCGTCGGTGTCATTCCCAGGAATTCAGCGATGCTGCCTTGGGGGTCTGCCTGACATTCATACGATTTGCCGGATTTGACGAAGTCTGTGCAGACAATTCCCGATTCAAGGACCAGCGGGACCGGCGGCACCAATCCGAACACATAGAGGCCTATCAAAAGACCGACTCCGGCCACGGGGGCGGCGAGCGAGCGGCGAGACAGTCCCGCGAGCCGATGGGCACCTACGACGAGCCCAAGGCCAGTCCCGGAGCTCACGTAGAACCAGGCGGGTTGAACGGATTTCAGGACATGCGGCAGCAGGAAATTCAGCCACATCACAATGCTGATCGCGTAGATGGCCCAAACGACTGTCTTCAGGTTGTCTCGTTTATGCAGAAATTCGTTGGCGACCATGGCGCCAAAAAGACCAAGAACAAAAAGCGTCGGGAGGACGCCTCCGGCAGACTTGAAGTAGAGGACCACCAGCGCACTGAACAACGCTCCCAGGGCGAACTGACAGACGAACGTCAGAACGTCACGGCCTCTTTCGAACCACCGACGGCTGTTGATGATCAGTGCCGCCGTGGCGACCAGCGCGTACGCGGATAGAAGGATGAAATCGATGAGTTGAATCTGGCGGCCAAGGGTCAACTCATCAAAGACAAATCCGCCCACAAAGCCGCCAAGCGGGACCCAATGAGCCAACCAGACTGCCACGGGGTGTTCGACGAGCTTGGCCCACGGTGCGGGTTTCGTCTCGCCGTCGACATTGCTTAGATCCGGCGAACCTGACGCGACTGCCGTTGTCTCAACGGGTGATGAGCCTTCAGGGACATCGCCGATGGAATCTAATCGGTCTTCCGCGCAGCGATTGGCGGCTTGGTCGGGTTCGTCTGCTATGTGTGGGGTATCTGAAGTGTCGATCGGGGTCATTTTCGATTTTGCCGTGTCAGGATTTCACCAAAGCTCGATCACGTATTAAAAAATTCCCGTCACCTGATAGGTCTTGGCGTGAGTCTTGCGAAGGGGTCCGTGTGCTCAACGCACATCAAGTTGTATGGAGATGGCATGAATTCCAAAATAGGCAAGTCGATCGCAGCTGATTCCCTTTCAGTTGTTGCGTTTATCTCCGCTCACGCGGCAGTGCTAGTCGGATTATGGTGGACGATGTAAGTCGCATCATTTGCGCATTGCTCGTTTTCGCGAACAATTTGCGTTAGCCCTGTCCGCGTTGCCCCGCCAGCATTTCAAGAGCGTTGAGCCCAAGGATTCGCTCGATATCGGCCTGCGAATGACCACGATCGGCTAATCCGCTGGTGATGAGGCTGATGTCTCGACAATCACGCATGTCGTTGGGAATGGGCACCCATCCATCGAAATCCGACCCGATACCGACATGTCGAACACCTACGCGATTTACGACGTAGTCGATGTGGTCGAGTACACAATGGTGGTCAACCCGGAGCTTTCCCGTCAAAAATTTGGGAGCGAACATGATGCCGATCACGCCGTCGGACTCAGCGATGCCGTCGATTTCTTCGTCCGTGATGTTACGGGCATGGGGAAACACGCCCTTGACCCCGGTATGGGTGCAAAAGAGCGGCTTCTGAGTGACTTTGCAGATATCGAGTGTGCCCGGCGTGTTCACGTGGGCGACGTCGACCAGAATATTCGCCTCTTGCAACCCAGCGACAAGATCCCTGCCAAAGCCGGTCAATCCTTCGCTTTCATTGGCGCCCCTTCCCATCGAAGGCGTGGCGGCCGCATTTTTGGAAAAATGGGTGATCGTCATGTAGGTGACACCACGTTTTTTCAGCGTTTCTACCCGATCCAGACGACCGTTGAGCATATGCGCGCCCTCGACTCCAGGAGCCAGGGCTAGCTTTTTTTCATCTCTCGCTCGCAACCAATCCTGGGGTTTTTGTACCCTCAATACATCGGGATGGTTTGCGATCACGTCATCCAAATAGTCGATTTGCCTCTGCATTTCGACAAATCCTTTCTCGGATTCCCAGGGGTAGAAGTGAATGCCCAGACATGCGCCGGAATAGTTGGCTTCGAGCATGCGCGGGACGTCTGCATGCCAGACGAGAGGTTGCCCCTTGATGCCTGCTCCGTGCTTCTTGAGCGCGTCATAGCCGAAGAGGCGTTGCTGGATGATGAAGTCGACGTGGAGATCTATGATCATGGGAAAGTCCTCAAAAAATAGCGCGTATGGGGGCCCTGAATCCAATACTAGCTTGATCCTTGCGCCTCTGAGTAGCCGGGACTAAAAGGTTGGACCTTAGACCAACTCCTTCGGTGAGCCGAAGACCGCGAAAGGACTCATCATGAGCCGTGTTCCGTTTTCTCAGCGTCGTGGCGCCCAATGGGCCGCATGGTTCCTTGCATTATTTAGCGTCGTTGTGATTTTCACGGGATACCTGATTGGACCGCCTCAGCCGGTACTTGCCCAAGATTCGCAGACTGCTGAGCAAGTCGCACCTGCGGATGGGCAGCCAGCCACCAATACAGCGGCTCAGGTCGCTGATCCACTGGCTCAAGCTAAACATAAAGTCGGTCACTCACCTTCGTCGATTTTGGATAAAGGGGTCTCGTTTTTCGGCGTGCTCGTGTTCCTTGGCCTCGCGTTCTTGATGTCCAATAACCGCGGCAAGATTAACTGGCGCCTTGTCGGTTGGGGCGTTGGACTTCAGGTCGTTTTTGCGATGTTCATTTTTTATGTGCCCGGTGGCGACACTGCCTTCGAATATGCCACAAAGGGCGTTGACCAGTTACTGGGTTTCACCGCCGTCGGAAGCGATTTTCTCTTCAATTCCTTTGCGACAGGCAAACGTGAAATCGGACTGATCAACTTCGCGTTTTCAGTCCTGCCGACGATCATTTTCTTCTCTTCATTGATGACGATTCTTTACCATATTGGTGTGATGCACCGCGTCGTCGCCGTGTTTGCGTTTGCAATGCAAAAGACCATGGGGACCTCGGGCGCCGAGAGTCTATCCGCCGCAGCCAATATCTTTGTGGGGCAGACCGAAGCACCGCTGGTGGTTAAACCCTACGTCAATGACATGACCGTGAGCGAGCTCATGACCGTGATGACCGGTGGTTTTGCCACGGTCGCCGGCGGCGTGATGGCAATTTATGTAGGTATGCTCAAGGACACCTTCCCTGATATCGCGGGCCACCTTATTGCGGCGAGCATCATGTCGGCGCCTGCTGCTCTGGTGATCGGCAAAATCATGGTTCCCGAAACGCACACCCCAGTGACTGCCGGCGGCGCGAAGATGGAATTTGTACGCGAAGACGTCAATGTTTTGGACGCCGCAAGCCGCGGCGCTGCCGAAGGCCTAAAACTCGCGCTCAACGTCGGCGCCATGTTGCTCGCGTTCATCGCCATCATCGCACTCATGGATGCGCTGATCGCTTTGCCGCAGACGATGGTCGCGTCCGCATTCGACCTTTCATTTGTCCCGATCACGATTCAGAAGATTCTTGGTTTCTTCTTCTGGCCCTTCGCTTGGGTTATGGGCGTGCCGACCGCGGATTGCATGCATATTGGGGAACTTCTCGGCATCAAGATGGCCGTTAACGAACTGGTCGCCTATGGCGAGTTGAGCAAAATGCTGCTGGACCCCAAAATCGTGCTTCAAGATCGCTCGGTCATCATCGCGACCTACGCTCTATGCGGCTTTGCAAACTTTGGTTCCATCGGCATTCAGCTCGGTGGTATCGGTGGCATCGCTCCCGACCGAAAAGGCGACCTCGCCAAAATCGCTTTCAAGGCCATGCTTGGCGGAACGCTCGCCGCATTCATGACCGCCACCATTGCTGGAATCTTGGTTTAAATACCCATGGAGTTCTAATGGCTGAGGGAAAGGGTGGGCTCCTGAAAGGCCTTCTTGGTTGCGGATGTCTCTTGGTGATCATTGGTCTTGTCGGCACCGCCCTGATTGGGTGGGGCGTCTATGAGGCCAGCAAAGAGCTCAAGTCCATCGCACAGAGGACTCTGGACGGTGATGAACTCAAAAAGTTCAAACGGGAATTCCAGATTCCAGAAGTAGCCTCGACCCAGGTCAAGCAGGCTGTCGAGCGGCCCTTGCAGGAGGCCGATGTCGACCGATTTCTGGCGCTCAACGACTGGTATTACGACAAACCTGCCAACGAAAAGGCCGCCAAGTTGATGGAGTTGGATTTCAGCGATCCAGCCGGCATCCTTGAGCTGATGTCCGACGCGGACGCTCAGACTCAGGTCAAAGAACTCCTCAAGAGCTTTCCAAAGCAGGTCGAAGCTCAAGGTGGCTGGTCCACATCCGTGGATTCTTCGATCCGCGCGACCTCGATGGCTGCGCTCGCCGATGCCGTGGGCACCGCGACCGGGAAACCCAGCGAATCGGCGGATACCGCGAACCTGATGCTCCAAAATGCTGATAAATTGCATGATGATAAGTGGTTGGCCAACCTTGGTGTGACGCCGGAGAAGGCCGGGGCGCTTAAGCCCTTGCTGGATGTCGTTAAGCTCACACCCAAGTCGTCGTTTGAGGCCTGGAAGGCGGTTCCTGAGGCTAAACGCACACGAGCCGTTGAGGCCTGGCGTCGTCAGGGGCGCGCTGCGCTGGGCGCCCAATTCAATCCCATCCTGAAGACCTGTCGTGCCTTCGGGGCTTGCGATTAGTCTGGTGGGGCTTGACCGGAGCGCATTTGCGGTGTGTGATTCGACCCAATCTATGACGGAGGTCGAGTTGGGACTCTACGAAAACGCACATGAAGCCATGTCGTGGCTACAGGCACGAGTGCCTCAGCAGCCAACAGTGGCTTTGATTCTTGGAAGCGGCCTCGGCGCGCTCGCAGATGAATTAACAGACCGAACTGTCCTTGATTACAAAGACATTCCTCACTTTGCAGTCTCGGGCGTTGAAGGTCACGCGGGCAAATTGGTCTGCGGGATGCTTGCAGGCTCTTTTGTGGTCGTGATGCAGGGCCGGGTTCACTACTACGAAGGCTGGACAGCCGAAGAAGTGACGTTCCCGATTCGCGTGTTTGGACTTTGGGGCATCAAGAATATCCTCATCACCAACGCTGCCGGCGGCATCAATCCAGACTTCATGCCCGGTGATTTAATGATGATCACCGACCACATCAATCAGATGGGCTACAACCCTCTGCGTGGCGGAAACGATACTCGATTTGGTGCTCGATTCCCGGACATGAGCGACGCCTACAACGCAGAGATGCGTACGTTGATCGTGAAAGCTGCTCGTGAGCTCAATCTACCGATCAAGGCCGGCGTTTATATTGGTGTGCCTGGCCCCTCATACGAAACACCTGCCGAGATTCGCTCGTTCGCGACCTTGGGGGCCGATGCTGTGGGTATGTCGACCGTCCCCGAGACGATTGTCGCCAACCACATGGGCATGAAAGTGGGCGGAATCTCGTGTATTTCCAACTTCGCCGCGGGCATTTCAAAGCATAAACTCGACCATGAAGAGGTCAAAGCAACCGCCGATTTGGTGCGTGAGACGTTCTCGTCCCTGGTGCGCAAAATCGTCGAGCTTCTGGGTGCAAAATGAAAGAATATCGAGGTATTTCGGCCGCAAAATGGCAGGAGCTCTTGGACGCAGCCAATAAGGTTCGAGACCTCGCCTACGCGCCGTACTCGGATTTCCATGTCGGCGCAGCCCTGCTGACTGACGACGGTGAAATCATCGTCGGTTGCAACGTCGAAAACGCGACCTATGGGGCAACGGTTTGCGCCGAACGCACCGCGGTCGGTACAGCCGTCGCATCCGGAAAAAAGACGTTCACGGCTCTTTGTGTGCTCACTCAGGCCGATTCGCCCGTGGCGCCGTGCGGAATTTGTCGACAAGTCCTTGCGGAATTCTGTGATGACCTGCCAGTGCTGATGGCGACGACGTCTGGCCACTACGAATTTGTCGCGCTCGACGATTTATTGCCACATCGTTTCCAAAAGGCTGACTTCAAAGGTTAGCGCATGTGGCCTGCGATTTGGTCAATGAACTAGTAGATCGCCAGTAGTCGGTCTCGTACGGCCCAGTACACGACACCCATCACTGCGAGAACGGCTGCCGGAATCATCAGTGCCCGCGCGCCCAAGGTCTCCCACGCCAACGCGCCGACCATTCCGCCGCCGGCAAATCCCGTCAGGATCCCGAAGTAGATTTGCACTCTCCACCAATCGACGCCTCGACGTGAAACCCATTTGCCCAACGCAATACCAAGATCGGTGACGATGCCGGTCACATGCGTGGTCCGAACGATCGCTTGAGAATACTGGGTCGCCAACGCGTTCTGAATTCCGCTGGCCAGGGCTGCGAGCAGGAGGCCTTGCACAAGATGCTCCTGAAAACTCATGGCTGAAGTTACCAGAAGCCCAGATTCCAGCATCAAGAGTCCGCCGTAGCGCCGGCCAAGCCGAAGCCTTGTCGAGTCCAACGCAGCCCCGGTGATGGCGCTGCCTGCAATGAAACTGAGGACCAACAGCCCGGCGATCCTGAAGTCGAGACCGCTCTTGGGGTCTGCAAACGCCACGGCTGCGCGGGTGACCGTACCAGTCACATGGGTTGCGGTGACCTGTCCCGGAGACAGAATCGTCACCGCATTGATGAATCCGGCCACGACTGCGAGCGCGACGCCACCGACCAGGAAAATACGAAAATATTGTGGACGACTGGGCATACTAAAATCCTAAAGGCCAGCCAGTTTGTAAGAACTTCTAAGACAGTTTTCCAAGAGCGAATCGCTCAGATTTCGTAGGGTGAGCCACGAGGCGAGCACACTAGGCCCTCGTTTTCTGTGGGGCAAGCATCCTTTGGCTGACTTGCTTGCTGGCGACCAGCGTGCAATATTTCGCGCCTATTTGATTTACGGAGAAATGAAATGGAATTGAAGAACCTAGCTGCGGTCGCTGCGTCGGCTTTTGGGATTTGTGCGCTGGCTTGCAGCGGCGTTCAAACCGCCGACGAGGTTCAACTCGTTGCAAAGGGTGAGAGCTTTGCAAACCTGACCGAGATTTCTGGGAATGTGTTTCCAGCAAGCCGTCCAACGGTTTCAGCTTCGGGTTCCGTGGTTTTTGAGTCGTCGAAGGACGGCAATTGGGATCTTTTTCTCAAACAAAATCCAACGGCTCAGGCCCTGCAAAAGCTTACGAACCACGGCGCAGAAGACCGTGACCCTGCCTTTGCCCCTGACGGCAACCAGATCGCTTTTGCGTCCAATCGAAGCGGCAATTTCGATATCTTTATTTTGCGCACCGACGGCGGCACGGCCAAACGCCAGGTTACCGATTCGAATGAAGATGAATTCCAACCTTCGTTTTCTCCTGACGGGACGGTCATCGCCTACACCCGCTATTCGCGCGTGGATGGTCAATATTATATTTGGACCAAAGACCTTAATACCGATGCCAACGTGCAGGTGGGCCCAGGTGTAAATCCTCGTTTTTCACCTGATGGATCGACGATTCTGTTCCAGAAACCCTCGCAGATGGGGGCAAAATGGTACGGGATTTGGACGATGGACCGTAATGGTGCTCGTTTGACCGAACTTATGTCCTCGCAGGACTGGGGCGCAATTCAGGCCTCGTGGTCGCCCGACGGCAAGAAAATCCTTTTTGCGACCAGCAAGGGCGTCAATTCTGAGAGTTGGGAGATTCGCACCAAGACGACGACGGGGACAGAAACCACCGATGCGGTCCAACCATCCGGCATCAACCTCTGGGTGATGAACTCCGATGGCAGTGCGTTGACTCAGTTGACCACCCATCCACAAAATGACACCTGGCCGGTTTGGACGGCAGATAATTTTGTCTATTTCACGTCGATGCGTGACGGCAAAGAAAAGGTCTGGCGATTCACGCCGTTGCTTCCCGACGGATACGTGCCCACAGTGGCAGCGCCTGAAGTGGAGCCAGTAGCAGCGGAACCCGTAGTGGACGAGGTGGCCCCGGAAACTGAAGTTCCTATCAATTAAGAAGTGGAGTGGGGGATGAAGAAAATTATTCTATTGGGCGCTCTGACGCTGACCGCGCTGGGTTGCAGTGACGACAAGGATTCACAACCCGAGTCCATCGGTCAGGTTGTATCCGGGACTGTCTTTGACGAGGGCGGTGAGCCGTTGCCGAACGTGTCGATCACGTTCCGGACTGGTGTGTTTGGGGCGCTGACCCAGACTGCGACCACCGAGACCGACTCGCAGGGGAAATACTCGGCACTCGTCGACGGAAAGAGCGGTCAATTGCTGCTTATTTCCGCGCGGGCCGACGGCTACGTCGAAGCGCATCAGCGCTCGGCGCTTTCGGGCACGGATGCCCTGTCGGCTAGCCTCATTCTAACGTACGCCGACGCCATGAAGTGTATTTCGGGGACCTGTTCCGGGGATGGAATCGCTCTTTCTGGCTTGCCGGACGGTGTGGTGGGCAACGCCCGTGCCTTTGATCCAAGCACCGAAATTGACGCATTTCCAGGCGATTTCGACGCGATCGAGGGAGACCTGCTGGTCTCAGGTGGTTTTGTTTGGGTGGGCCTGAAGGATACCTCAGGCGCTGATATCTCGACGCTTGAAACGCCGGTACGCATGGATCTTGAGTTCCAGCGCGCCTCTTGGCCCGCCGTCATCGACATCACTCCAGGAAACGGACAGATCGATGTTCCGTTTTATGCGTTCGACGAGAAGCTCGGAACCTGGAAACGCGAGAGCTCGGCCGTCCTTATTGCTTCGTCGGGTCTGCCCCTGGCCGAGACCGATATCGCTCTTCTCAGAAGCGGCGATTTCGCTCAGCGCGTCTATGCACGTGGTGAAGTCGGGCATTTTTCGTATTGGAATATTGACTGGCCACTAACTAACCGGTCTTCGACGCAGATCAGGTTTTCGCCCACAGCTACTCAAGCACAGCTGATCGGCGAGACTTCAGTTGGACGTTCGACGGGGATTCCAGGGGGAGCTGGGACGGCGAACGGCGGAACGGGTGCCGCCAGCGACCCTTCGGTCTTTTGTTTCGACGCCCCTAGAAGTGAGAAATCGGATGAAGACATCGATGGCGACGGGATTGTCGGCGAGTCCGCGACCGGGACGCTGATCGTCAAGGCTGATGGCAAATTCTACAAGATATCCAAGACTCGCCTATCCGACACCGCGGGCGATTGTTCGGACCCTCAGGGTGAAATCTCCGATGTCGTCTTGACCGACGACGACCTGATGGAGACTCAGATATGCACGCTCACGGGTGTTATCAAAGATTTGGACAACACGCCGGTCATTGGCTCCATCGTTTCGGCGCGTTTATCGGCGCAAGCCAACCAGGATCATTCGGACCTGTGTTTGTCAGGGGAGTGCATCGAGACCTCGACCACAGATTCAGACGGTCGGTACAGTCTCACGATACCGGTTGCAGGTTTCACACGGGTTCAGGGTTTTGGTTTGATCACCGCGCCCGCCGGTGCGACCAGTGCGTTTCGCGGCGGAATGGTTCGTTTTGAGGATTGCCCAAGCGCCGACGTCGACATCGTGGCCGATGAGGGAACCGACCTTTATGGCGTGACGATCACTCGGACCGATGACCTCATCACCTGGGATCCGCCGGTCTCGGCGAGTCGGATATTTGTGACCCATTCCCAGCAATATCTGAAATGGGCCGTGATTGGCCCGATGGCATCACCAACCACCTATGGCGTGGTTCCTGGGGCTGCCATTCAAGACATTCCTAGCGACGGAAACCCACCGAATGAAGCCATTGAATCTGGCGACTTGATCCGCGTTTTTGCGTCCGAACCTGGCGAAGGGTTTTACGAAAAATCCTACGAAGGACTGCTCGAGGTTCCCTGATTCGGTGCGCCGGGCAAATGGGGGGCGGAATCATCGCTCCATCATGTGATATTATTCAATAAGTCAATGCTTTGACCACGGAAGGCTCCCTTGAGAAAACTCCTCGCCATCGCGGCATTCTTTTTCGCCATCGTTTTCACGAGCACATCGTTCGCTCATGATTTTGACGAGTTTTCCCATAAGATTCAGCCCAAAGTCCAAATCCAAATCCTTGATGTTCTCGACGAATTATTGAAGATAATTCCACCCCCAAAACAAAAGCAGGAGGCGGATGATGGAGAGGTCATCCGCTTTGAGGATCGTCTTTTTTACCGCCTCGATCTTGGTGATTTTCAGACGATGACCAAGCTGAACAAGCTTATTGATCGTTCACCGTTGGCCGCGGAGTTTGGATCGATGGCTTCAGCGGTCTATTTGGAAGAACTCTTAAGTTTGATCGGGGAGTACACCGAATATAACGAGAAATCGTATATCGAGAAGGCCGTGTACGCTCGACTGGCAAAGATCGATTCCTCGCTCAAACCCAAAAAGACGGGTTCCACTCTCATCCGCAAAAAGACTGATTCCTCCCCCAAGAAGAAGGGGAAGGACTAGTCTTCGGCCGGCTCTCCGGCTTGCGCCATCTTCACAATCTTGGGGTCAAAACGCGCGATGACCTCGACCAGGTCTGTCTGCGCCTGCATCACGCTATGGATGTCTTTGTAGACACCCGGAGCCTCGTCGACGCCCGCTGAAATCAGGGTAATGCCCTTATCGTCGAGGTCTTTTTGTACGGCAGACCACGTGATGTTTTCCTTGGCTTTTGTTCGCGACATCACTCGTCCAGCCCCGTGTGAAGCCGATTCCAACGAAGCCGCGTCTCCTTTGCCACGAACCACAAAACCAGGCGTCGCCATCGATCCTGGGATGATCCCCAAGACTCCCTTTCCTGAAGGCGTGGCGCCCTTTCGATGGACCACAACCTCTTTGCCGTTATGGATTTCCTTCCACGCAAAATTATGGTGGTTTTCGATGTCCGCGAGTACCTTAGAACCCAATGTTTTGGCGACATGTTTATGAATCAGCGCGTGGTTGGCTGCGGCGTAACGCCCCATTAGGTTCATGGCCTCCCAATACTGGTCGCCTTCTTCGCTGTCCAAGTCCAACCATGCCAGGTGCTTCAACTCTTTAGGCAGCTCAGGACGCAGTTGCTGAGCAAGTCGCGAGTAATGGCCAGCGATTTTTGCTCCGGCCCCGCGGCTTCCTGAATGCGAGAGCAACGCCAGATAGGTTCCAGCCTTCAGGCCAAGGTCGTCCTGAGCGAGTTCAAGGGTTCCGAACTCGACGAAATGGTTTCCTGAACCGCTTGTTCCAAGCTGCGACCAAGCTTTATCCTTGAGCCCCCGAACGACAGGGGCCGACCATGACTCGTCCAAAACCTCGTGCTCGCGTCGTTCGCGGGCTCGAAAACTTGAGCCGATGCCAAAACGAGTTTCCGCCTCAATCGTCTTGATGAGCCGGTCTTTTTCGCCCTTGAGTGCCCATACAGGCATATCCAAGACGCTGAGTTTCATGCGGCACGCGATATCAACCCCGACCGCATACGGAATCACCGCGTTTTCAGTGGCCAAGACGCCACCGATGGGCAGCCCATAACCGACATGAGCATCGGGCATCAGGGCGCCCTGTACGGCCACAGGAAGCCGACAAGCGTTCACAAGCTGGCGGATGGCTTCGCCCTCGAGATCGTCGCCGTACATCTTCCATGGAGCCGCCTCAGCACGCTCACGCCAAACGGGTGGCGCGTCGTCCGCAGTCATAAGTAACGCGAGTTCACCGTAATGAGGATCTTCGACGAAATTCGCAGGGTCGTGGGCGAGCGCCTGAAAGGATGCACGGATATCTGCGGCGCTGACATTCTTGGCGCGTGCGCTCCGAATCAGGGCGACAGCGTCGGCCACAAGTGTCGTTGGAATCCCCAGGTTGATAAGTTCTCGTGCTTTCATGGTGTTCTCCTTTTTGACGTCATCGTCGACGTCTCAGGTCCTAACCATTTCAATTTGAATGCCATCTCTGTGGGGAAGCCTTAGTGGCTGATTTTAAACCGCTTTTTTTGGTGCTGATTTTTTGGCTTGTGTTTGGCGTTATCTTTTAAGATTGATATTTATTCGTTTGGATAAGGATTCCCATTGGCCCAAGTGTGCAGCAACCTTCCGATTTCAGGTTGGTCAACGTAGCCGCGCACTTCGTCCGACCAAGGACCGGACGCAAAGAGTGGTACCAAATGCGCACTGTGTGGGGCGCTCAGGCTCTTCATCGCCATCGCCTCTTGGACAATCCATGCATATTGGACCAGCACCGCCGCAGGCGGCCAATCACCCCGAATCAGCGGGTCGCGGAATCCGTCGGCGTGAAGCAGCGACTCGACTTTGACAGGGATGTCGGTTGCCTGAAACGTCCCGCCACAACGTTTTTCGGCCCCGCATCGCCCACTGGCGAACACGTAATGATTATCCAAAATCGAGATCGTATGGTCGTGGTCCGCGGTCACGATCACCAACGTGTCGGGATGGGTCTTGGCGAACTCCCGAACGGTCGCAACCGTGCGGTCGAAGTCGTCGATTTCTGCCACGAGCGTTTCGTCTCGGGTCGCGTCATGGAGTTTCCAGTCGATTTGCCCACCCTCAACCATCAAGAAGAATCCGTCCGGGTCATTTGAAAGCTGGTTGATGGCGAATTCCGTCATCTTCGCCAGCGAGGGCTGCGGCGAGTTTCCGCGCAGACGGGCGCGGGCCCCGGCAAGACCTTCAGGTGCAAGAAGCATCGCCACATTCGCGGTGGTCGGCGTATCATCAAAGGTCTCTCGGACCTCGGTCCCTTGTTTCTTGAGCTCGGCGATTTGTCCCTTCGAGAACGCAGCGCGCCCGCCTGCGACCACGACGTTGATGCCGTCTCCGCCTGATTTTTCTTTGAAATCGACAAAGTCTTTGGCAAGTCCCGCCGTGTCGCCGCGATCGGGGCGAGCGCCAAAAAACGCAGCAGGAGTTGCATGCGTCAGCTGTGTGGTCGTCACCAATCCGGTGGCAAGGCCCGCGGCCTCGGCCAGGCTCAGCACCGAGACGCCCGGAACAAACTCGCCGTCTTTGACCACCATGCCGATCGATTTGGCTCGCGTGCGTTCACCTGTTGCCATCGCTGTGGCGGTGGCCGCCGAATCATTGACCAGACGGTTGATGCCATGAGTCGAAACATAGCCGCGAACCGGGAGTCCGCGTTCGCTCAATTCGCCCAATGCGTAGTTCCCAAGCGCCATCGAATTGAAGCCGTATCCATCGCCGATCATCAAGATCACGTTTTTAGGGCGAGTCTTGGGCATGGCCGGGATCGAGGTTGGGTTTTGGTCTTTGACCAGGCGAATCAACATGTCGCCCAGGTCGGCATTATCGGTTTGGGCGGACACCAATCGAGCGGCCGGCCCTTCAGCAAAGACCGGCACCAACGTCACGGTGTGGGCGCCGTAGAAGCGATCGGGGCCTTTCCAAAATGATCGTGATGCCAACGAAAGGTGGCCCCAGGTCAGGGTAAAACGGTCATCGCTGAGCTCATCCATGCCCCAGGGAGCTTTTTCGGCGACCGGCTCTGGGCTCACTTGATCGCTTCGTGCTCCAAGCTTGAAGCTCATGACGGGATCAGGGGCTTCCCCAAGGCTCGGGTCGGTCAACGCCGCCCGTTTAATGACGGCCTTGGCCCCACCGAGTGGCTCAATGAAACGCTCAGCGTACTCAGGGTCCATCGTCACCAGCCCCCCGGTTTCGTGGTCGGCGGTCACGACCACCAAGGTGTCGTCTCGGCCTCGGGCGTAGGTCAGTGCGTTACCGACCGCATCATCAAAATCCAGGGTCTCAGCGATCGCACAGCTGGCATCAAGGGCGTGGCCGCACCAATCGATTTGGGAGCCTTCGACCATCAGCACCCAACCTTTGGGGTTATCGCGGTCCAAGAATTTCACGGCCTCGTTCACCATCGTCGGCAACGACATCGCGCGTTCGCCTGACGTGACGGCCGGCATATCCTTGTCGTGGAAAAGTGCGATGGCCTTGTCTTCTTTGACACTCTTCCACGCCTCGACCGTCAGTGGCGTGGCGTATCCGCGGGCATTCATTTCTTTGAGAAGGTCCCGCGAGTCTTTGCGTTTATTAAAATATTGCGAGCCCGCGCCCATGAATAAATCGACGTCTGATTTCGCAAAATCGAGCGCGATATTCTCGGCGTCGTTGCGATTGGTGCGATGTGCCGCAAATGCCGCTGGGGTTGCGTGAACGATTCGGCTGGTGGCAACGAGCCCGGTTTTCCAACCAGCCTGGTGCGCGAATTCCAGCACGGTTGTCATATGGCGGTCGGCGTCGTTTTCGTTCTCGTGGGTGGTTCCCGGCGTGACCGAGACACCTTCGTGATGAGTTTTGCGTCCCGTGGCGAAGGCGGTCGCTGAGGCGGCAGAATCGGTCCCGGCAAATTCGTATTCGTGCGTCGTCAGTGAGCCGAATTCAGGCGCACTCATCATCTTGAGCGGGCCCCCATTTGCGTAGGCCGCGGCGGTCACGTAATTCATTCCCATACCATCACCGATCATCAGAATGATTCGTTGCGGCGCCACCACGGGTTTCTTGGCCTTAGCCACTTCAACGGGTTGCGACTTAATTTCCGGAGTCGCGCTGGGGCTGATCTGTGGTGAAGAACAAGCTACAAGGGCTAAGACAAGAACAAGGTACTTCGCTTTCATCAAAAATCCGGGCCTGAGGCGCGCCAATGATGGGCGGGTTGATGCCATGGTTCAAGTGAAGTTTGGGTGACGAGCGCATTCGAATTAAGGATTTCGGCGACACACGGCATGTGTTAAATCGCCGCAAGACGAGGTGAGAAATGAAGATTACACGTGAAACCGTGCTGAATATCGCAAGACTCAGTCGCCTTCGACTGAGTGACGAAGAAGTCGAGGCTCAACGCCACGATTTGACTCGGATTCTGGGTTTTGTCGCCAAGCTCGACGAGCTCGATACGTCGAACGTCGAGCCGACCGCTCACGCCGTCGAGACTTCGATGCGCTTTCGAGAAGACGTGGTCGAAGAGCGCCTGACCCGTGAAGACGTGCTCCTGAACGCTCCGGCGGTCCAGGACCACATGTTCCAAGTTCCAAAAATCATCGAGGGATAACCATGAACTTTCGCGGTGTATCCGATTTACTCTCTTTGTACGAAAACGATTCGCTCAGCGCTGAAGCGGCGGTCGGGTCGACGATTCAGGCCTTGGCCGCCGACACGACCAACGCGTTCATCACCGTTTTTGAAGCCGAATCGCTGCTGGCAGACGCTCGCAAAGTCGACCAAGACCGTGCCGCAGGCAAAGCCTTAGGGCCGCTCGCCGGCGTCCCCATCGCGCTCAAGGACAACATGTGCATGAAGGGAACCCGCACGACGGCTGGCTCCAAAATCCTGGACAAATTTGTGTCGCCCTACGACGCAACGGTCGTCACCAAGCTCAAGGAAGCCGGAGCGATCCTGGTCGGGAAGACCAACCTCGATGAATTTGCGATGGGCTCGTCGAACGAAAATTCGGCCTACGGATCGGTGAAAAATCCCGTCAGCCCAGACCGCGTTCCAGGTGGTTCGTCAGGTGGATCGGCCGCTGCCGTTGCCGCGAACCTTTGCGCCGCAAGCCTTGGCTCCGATACCGGCGGCTCAATTCGTCAGCCTGCTGCTTTGACCGGCATTGTCGGCCTCAAACCAACCTATGGCCGTGTGAGCCGATTCGGTCTGGTTGCCTTTGCGTCGTCGCTCGATCAAATCGGCCCGATGACCCATACCGTCGAGGACGCTGCACGCATCTTGGAAGTCATCGCCGGTCCTTGTGCGCACGACATGACCAGCATGGATGTGCCCGTCGAAGCATGGACCAAGAACGTAGGGCAGGGCGTCGCAGGCCTCAAGATTGGTCTTCCAAGCGAGTATTTTGCGACTAAAGGCGTCGATCCCGACATCGTCGCCGCGGTGCAAAAGACGATCGCAGCGTTGGAAGCCAAAGGCGCGACCGTGGTCGAAGTCTCGTTGCCCCACACCGAATACGCCGTCGCGACCTATTACCTCATCGCGACCGCCGAAGCCTCGAGCAACCTGGCTCGTTTTGATGGCGTTCGTTATGGCCATCGCGCCGAAGCCTCCGAGCTGTCGGAACTCTACGAAAAAAGCCGTTCCGAGGGCTTTGGCCCCGAGGTCAAACGCCGCATCATGTTGGGCACCTACGTTCTGTCGGCGGGCTTCTACGACGCCTACTACCGAAAAGCCCAACAGGTCCGCACACTGATTCGCCAAGACTTCGAAGAAGCCTTCAAAAAGGTCGACGTGATCGTTGGGCCAACCACACCATCGTTGGCCTTCCCCTTGGGTTCAAAAACCGCCGACCCCCTGCAGATGTACCTTGAAGACATTTTTACGATCTCCTGCAACCTCGCGGGACTGCCTGGTATCAGCGTTCCTTGCGGCCTCTCACAAGACGGCCTGCCCATCGGATTCCAGATCCAGGGCCCGGTCTTCCGCGAAGACCTGGTGTTTCGAGTCGCCGGCGCCATCTAAACGGTACGCGGGCGTGCGATTGGTCCGCCGGGCTCCAGCCCGGCAATGCGATTGGTCCGCGGGCATCCTGCCCGCCTGCGATTGGTCCGCCGGGCTCCAGCCCGGCATTGTCCGCGGGCATCCTGCCCGCCTGTGCCCGGTCCGCTTGGCTCTAGCCGCGCATTGTGTTTGCGCCAACTTCATTCAGAACTTTGAGTCGTAGTCGTCTCCCCATTGGTTTCATTCACCAACGGAGCCGATCCCGCGGCTTCATTTTGGGGTTCTCTGCGGGCGATGGGCACGACAGCCATAATTCCGTCGGGACGAAAATTCTTAAACGCCTCAAGCTTCAGATACGATTCACCGTCTGCAGATGCAAAAATCCACGTGGGACCCTTCACATCAAATACCGAGAGCTTCTCGAAACTGAAGTGAATTGTGAGACCAAGACCGCCACACGAGATGCGGCCGCCCTTCCACTTCCAGCGCGCAAAACCGCTTACCGGACATTCGATGATGACCTCTCGGCCCAGAAAGCTTTCATCCAGCCGAATGAACACAAATTCATCCATTGCGCCGCGAAGAACCTTTCGGACGTACGCCTCCTCAGTCGCTGAGTACGGACTCTGATACTCGTTGTTCCTAACCACCATTTTAATTGTCGGGGAGATATCAGAAAAGGTCTGATGGTCCAGCCGTTTGGCTTTGGCCAGATGCAGAACTTTCGGCTTTTTCTTTGGGGGCTTTGCTGTTGCCGGTTGAACCCACGACCACGAATCAAGGCTGCTTGGCGTGAAACCGCTAACAAAAAGTAGCGCGCATGCGGCGACAAAAAGCGGTCTTAAGATTTGAATGCCCATCGTTGATTCCTTCATGGTTCAACTGGATAGACAGGCAAGCTCGCCACAAGTTCCATCAAGACGTTGATGATGCTGAGGTTAGGAATCACGAATCGCAATGCTAGTGCACTAATCACAACGCTCGACAATAGAGCTTCATCAACCTTTGAGTTTTTCACTCAAAAGTTCGTTGACCACCTGCGGGTTGGCTTTGCCACGCGAAGCTTTCATGACCTGCCCAACAAACCAGCCAATTAGACTTTCTTTGCCGTCGCGGAATTCCGCGACCTTGTCGGCATTGGCGTTCATGATTTCGTCGATGATGGCGGTGATTGCGCCGGTATCGGTGACCTGTTTCAGGCCCTTTTTCTCGACGATCGCCTCGGCGTCGTCACCGCTTTCAATCATGTCCGCAAACACGTCTTTGGCGATCTTGCCGTTGATGACCGACTTTTCGATCAACCGCACCAGGTCTGCCAATTGTGCAGGTTTAACCTTGAACTCACCGATCGTGTCTGCCGTGGTTTCACGCAGCACTTCGTTCATGACCCAGTTCGCCAAAGTTTTTGGATTATCGGCAAAAGTCGACAGTGCAGCTTCGAAATATTCGGCGATGGGGCGGTCGGCGCTCAGAACACTTGCGTCAAAAGCGGTCAGGCCCAAATCCGACACATACCGTGCGCGTTTTGTTGCAGGCAGTTCGGGCAATTCACCGCGAACACGCTCCATCCATGCGTCGCTGACGATCAATGGCGGCAGGTCGGGCTCAGGAAAATAGCGGTAATCATGCGCGTCTTCTTTGCTTCGCATCGCAAAGGTCACGCCCTTATCCGGGTTGTAGAGCCGCGTCTGCTGGATGACTTCGCCACCCGATTCGATGAGCTCAATCTGCCGGTTCATCTCGTAATAAATCGCGTCTTTCACGAATTTAAACGAGTTAATATTTTTCAGCTCGCAGCGGGTTCCCAACTCGGTTTCGCCGCGTCGTCGCACGGAAACATTGGCGTCGCATCGAAACGAGCCTTCCTCCATGTTGCCGTCACAAACCCCAAGATAAACCACGATCGAACGCAATTCTTTCAAGTACGCGACAACCTCGTCCGGGTGCCGCATATCGGGCTCGCTGACGATTTCGATCAATGGCACACCGGCACGATTTAGGTCGACAACACTAAAGGGCGCCTTGGCCATATGCGACGATTTGCCCGCGTCTTCTTCCATGTGGATTCGCGTGATGCCGACCCGTTTGACGCCGTCTTCAAGCTCGACATCCAAATGCCCATGCTGCGAGATCGGCAGGTTGTCCTGCGAAATCTGATAACCTTTGGGCAGGTCGGGATAGAAGTAGTTCTTGCGTGAAAATTCGCTGCGCTGATTGATGCGGCAATCCAGAGCCATCGAGGCTTTAAGCGCATAATCGACCGCTTTGCCGTTCAACACAGGCAGAACTCCGGGCAGCCCCATATCAACTTCGTTCACATGCGTGTTGGGCTCGGCACCAAATGCCGTCGAGGCAGCACTGAAGATCTTTGTGTTGGTCGCGAGCTGGCAATGCACCTCGACCCCAACAACGAGTTCCCACTTTTCGAAAACGTCCATCTTCGGCTTCCTTTGGTCGGCCCAACAAATCCGGGCATAGGCGCGGTTTACCACAGCCATGACCGGGATTCCACGTGCTCAATATTCCACGATCGTGTATCAAGCGCGGACTATATCGCAAGTCGCATTGCGGGCAGTATGCCCGCGGAACCATGCGGCGATAGGCTTCGTGGAGACGTCATGGAATCAAAAGTTCGTCCGTTATTCTGGGAAGGTGACTGGTTTTCAGGCCACCTGATGATGATCGACCAAAAAGAGCTTCCGCATCAGGAACTCTGGCTCAAGATGGAATCAGCCGAAGAAGTGGCCGATGGCATCCGCGAAATGGTCGTCCGCGGCGCACCAGCGATCGGTATCGCCGCTGCATTTGGTGTGGCTCTTGGCGTGCGAAAGGCCGGCGATTCCTTCAAATCGACCTCCCCAGAAACCCTCGCCCTATTCGAGATGCTCGCAGCCACTCGCCCGACAGCGGTGAATCTGCTCTGGGCGCTCGACCGCATGAAAGCTTGTCTTGCGAAGCTAGACCAGGTTTCCACCAAAGACCGCATCACGGCCGCGTTTGTGGAAGCTCAGGCCATCAACGACGAAGACCGCGAAAATAACCTCGAAATGGGCATGCAGGGCGCGGCGCTTTTGAAGGATAACGTTCAAATTCTGACCCATTGCAATACCGGCGGATTGGCCACGGGCGGCTACGGAACAGCCCTTGGCATCATTCGCTCCGCCTTCCATGTCGGTAAGCTGAAGCATGTCTGGGTGGACGAAACTCGTCCCTACCTACAAGGCGCCCGGCTTACCGCCTGGGAATGCCTCCAAGATGAGATTCCAGCGACTTTGATCACCGATAATATGGCCGGCTATTTCATGCAGCAGGGTCAAGTGGATGC
>Ga0100385_1000067_pt1 | contig 131436 bp, 96 predicted proteins | sample CryGeymeta201509_FD_81543 | JGI IMG/M metagenome (GOLD analysis project Ga0100385, IMG submission 81543) | Groundwater microbial communities from Crystal Geyser aquifers in Utah, USA - Crystal Geyser metaG 2015-09 | ecosystem: Environmental > Aquatic > Deep subsurface > Groundwater | place... | reverse complement strand
TTGCGGCGGACCCTGCGAACCTTGCGAGTCGTCTACATGCGAAGACGGCAGCCAAAACGGCGATGAAACAGGCATCGACTGCGGTGGTTCATGCCCAGCCTGCGTCATCGCTCCTACATGTGATGATGGCAGCCAAAACGGCGATGAAACAGGCATCGACTGCGGAGGATCGTGCGAAGCCTGTCCCGTCATTGATACATGCGGCGACGGCATCATTGATGACGGCGAGCAATGCGATGCAAATGGCACGGTGCAGTTGTCTTGTGTCTACGGGGAGACCTCGTGCGAAGTCTGCAACGCTCAATGCCAACTTATTCCTGGCCAGGTGATTGGCTATTGCGGCGACGGACAAACCCAGGCCAACGGTGGCGAAACCTGTGACCATAACGGAGCGCCAACCACAGTCTGCGCGTACGGTCAGGCCTCGTGCCAGGTCTGCAACGCAGATTGTAAGCTCGTTGCTGGAACCAGCAGTGGCACGTGCGGGGACGGCATCAAACAAGCGGTCGAGGCCTGTGACCATAATGGCTCACCCGCAACTGCTTGCCCTTACGGTCAGACCTCGTGTCAGGTCTGCAATTCGCAATGTGCGCTTGTCCCAGGTTCAACCTCTTATTGCGGCGATGGCGTGCGCCAAGCCAACGAAACTTGCGACCATAACGGCAGCCCAGGTTCTGCCTGCCCTTACGGCCAAACCTCGTGTCAGGTCTGCAACTCGCAATGTGCGCTGGTCCAAGGTTCAACCGCCTACTGCGGCGACGGCGTGCGCCAAGCCAACGAAGCCTGTGACCACAACGGTGCCCCAGGTTCCACATGCCTCTATGGCCAAACCTCATGTCAGGTCTGCAACTCGCAGTGTGCGATTGTTCAAGGCTCAACCACCTATTGTGGCGACGGCGTGCGCCAAAGCAATGAAGCTTGCGACGGCTCGAATTTGAATGGGGCAACCTGCTCAAGCCTTGGGGCAGGTACTGGCCCTCTGAGTTGCTCCAACACCTGCACCTACAACACAAACGCCTGCAATATCGGCACCTCTGCGGTGCTTCAACTGGCCACGGGTTATGGCCATTCCTGTGCACGTTTTGCCAATGGCACCGTGAGGTGTTGGGGACTGAACTCGGACGGTCGACTCGGCGACGGCACGACCAACACGGTTTCCACTCCGGTTTTGGTCAGTGGCCTGACGGACGCCGTCCAGATTTCGGCAGGCGGCTATCACACCTGCGCCAGACGCTCGACCGGCACCGTCATGTGCTGGGGTGGTAACCTCGCCGGCCAATTGGGCAACGGCACCAATACTAATTCTTCGGTTCCAGTCGCGGTCCCAGGCATCACAAACGCCACCAGCATCAGCGCCGGCACTTCATTCACTTGCGCATCGGTAGCCGGCGGCAACGCATATTGCTGGGGCGAAAACACCTACGGTCAGCTCGCCAACGGCTCGACCGTGTCTTCCACCCTCCCAAGCCTAACGACGTTCTATAACGCGACCCAGATAGACGCCGGAGTCGACCACGGGTGTTCGCTTACGAGCAGCGGCACGGCGATGTGTTGGGGCCGAGATGCTTACGGAAAACTGGGGAATTATGACTACGCTTACGCAGGCGACCAAACCATCCCGATCCCGGTCATCGACGTGAACGGCTTTGATTTAGACGGCTTAAATTTTGTCGAGGCCGGCGCTTATTCGGCATGTGCGCGGAAAGGCAGCCAAGTCTATTGTTGGGGCGAGAATTTCTACGGCCAACTCGGCGTCGGCCCCACAGTCACAGAAACCGCGATTCCTCAGCTCGTAGCCGGTTCTTACTCATTTCTGACCGTCGGCGAGCGCCATACGTGTGCGTCCGATTCTCTGGGAGGCTTGAAATGTTGGGGTGACAACACCAACGGACGACTCGGAATCGGTTCCTACGTAAACCAAAATTTCCCCGTGAGCGTTGGACTTTCGAATGTGGTTGAAGTTCAGGCCGGAGGCACCCACACGTGCGCTCGCACCAGCAGCGGCGAGGTCTATTGCTGGGGCCGTAACGTCTGGGGTCAGGTCGGCGACGGGACCTTCATCGACCGAAACACCCCAGTTCTTGTCTTTTGACGAAGCGCCTGAGTTTCAGACTCATTCAGTTGAGACTTTCGCGTCGATTGGGTAGACCCAAAGGACACGAATTGGCGACGAGGATGATATGAGATTTTGGAGCGTAGTTTTGGCCGTGGCGGCCGTTGTGGCCATTGGTTGTGGTGATGACGGCAAGAAGAAGTCCACTGCATCCACGACCTGTTCTCCCGCCTGTTCCGCTGGTTTCACGTGCATGGGCACGACCTGTGTCGAAGAAAACACCGAGTGCGCTGATGACGAAGAATTCAATACAAAACTGATGGTTTGTCTGGTGCCGTCTTGCGACAACACCATCAAAGATAGTGCCGAAGATGACATCGATTGCGGGGGACCTTGCGCCGCCTGTGATGTGCTTCCGACGTGTGATGATGGCCGTGAAAACGGCAGCGAAACCGGAATCGACTGTGGCGGAAACTGTGCCCCCTGCACGAGTGCCGCCACGTGCACCGATGACATCCAAAACGGCGATGAAACCGGCGTCGATTGCGGTGGAAGCTGTTCGGCTTGCCCCGTTTTGGAAACCTGCGGAGACGGCGTCGTTGATGACGGCGAGCAATGCGACGCCAACGGATCTGTCCAGCTGGCCTGTGTGTACGGTCAAATGTCGTGCGAGGTCTGCAACGCTCAATGCCAATTAGTCCCGGGTCAAGTCACCGGCTATTGCGGCGACGGGCAAACCCAAACCAACGGTGGAGAAACGTGCGATCATAACGGCGCGCCAGCGACTGCTTGTGCTTACGGCCAGGCCTCATGCCAGGTCTGCAATTCACAGTGCAAGCTGGTCGCGGGAACCAGCGGCGGCACGTGCGGCGACGGCATCAAACAGTCGGTCGAAGCCTGTGACCATAACGGATCACCAGCAACAGCTTGCCCTTATGGCCAGATGTCATGCCAAGTCTGTAACTCACAATGCAACCTTGTCGCGGGCACGACCACCTATTGCGGTGATGGCGTGCGGCAAAGCAACGAAACCTGCGACGGTTCAAATTTGAACAACGCAACATGCTCCAGCCTGGGTGCCGGCAGCGGCACGCTCAGCTGCTCAAACACGTGCGCCTATAATACCAGCGCCTGCATGGTAGCGACCGGCGCGGTTGTGGAATTAGCCACCGGATACGCACACACCTGCGCGCGTCTCTCGAACGGAACGGTCAAGTGCTGGGGGCGCAACGATGACGGACGCCTTGGAAATAACACCTTCACCGACAGCGCTTACCCAGTGCTTGTTAGCGGCCTAACCGACGCCGTTCAGATCACGGCCGGCGGATACCACACCTGTGCCCGGCGCTCGAACGGTACCGTGATGTGTTGGGGTGGGAATTTCGACAGGCAACTGGGAACCGTCTCGAGCCTCGACAGCCCGGTGCCCGTGACCGTAAGCGGTGTCGCCAACGCAACACATATCGCTGCGGGAACCAGTTTCACATGCGCTTCGATCAGCGGCGGCAGCGCCTATTGCTGGGGCTCTAATACCTACGGCCAGTTGGCCGACGGTTCGAATTTTGATTCCGGTACTCCAACGTCTACGACGTTTTTCAACGCGACTCAAATGAGCGCCGGGGTCGACCACGGCTGCTCCCTTACCACCAACGGCACCGCGCTGTGTTGGGGACGAAATCAATACGAACAGCTGGGAAATTATACTTACAGCGGCGCTCAAAATGTGCCGATTCCCGTGTTGAACGCGAACGGTTTAGCATTAAGCGGTCTGAACTACGTCGACGCTGGCGCCTACTCGTCGTGCGCAAAGAAGGGCAACCAAGTGTACTGCTGGGGAGACAACACCTACGGTCAACTTGGAGTCGGATTTGGCGTAGGAGCCACGTCGATTCCACAACTGCTGGCAGGAACCTATCCGTTCGTTTCGGTCGGCGAGCGACACGCCTGCGCCATTGACTCGTTGGGAGGCTTGAATTGCTGGGGAGACAACACCAACGGACGGCTCGGGATTGGGTCGTTTACGACGCAATACACGCCAACCAGCGTCGCCTTATCGAACGTTGTTGAAGTGCAGGCAGGCGGTACTCATACCTGCGCGCGCACCACCAGTGGCGCCATCTATTGCTGGGGCCGCAATGACCGCGGACAGGTCGGGGACGGATCGTTCACCGAACGAACCCTGCCCACCGCGGTTGTCTTTTGACCGCATCAGGGTAACGTTTAAACGGTTATCAACCTGCACGAACGTTCGGGACTCCGAACGTGAAGAGAATCTTTGAATCAAAAAATGCGAGCCATGGCGGGAGCCGCCGGTCAGATCAAAATGACCGAGATTCCGGTGCCTGAACCCGGGCCAAATGAAGTTCGTGTCCGAGTTATCGCTGCATCAGTGAACCCGGCCGAAGGAAAAGTGCTGCACGGTGGCATGGTGGGCCGATTCCTTCACGCCTACAGCACGCCGTTGGTCCTTGGATGGGACTTTTCGGGAATCGTTGACGCCTTAGGCGAAGGCGTCTCGGACCTCGCCGTGGGCACAGCCGTTTGGGGCCACCTCGCTTTCAAACCGTCGCAACGGCAGGGGACGTTTTCGGAATGCGTTGTCATCCCACGCGATGAATTGGCAGCCAAACCAGATGACGTCAGCTTCGACACAGCGGCCGCTGCGGCCACCGTCACCATGACAGCCCTTCAATCCCTACGCGACCTTGGCAGACTCAAAGAAGGGCGCAATGCGTTGATCGTAGGCGCAGGCGGGGGCATTGGAGCTGTGGCTGTAGGGATCGGAAAACGACTCGGTGGCCATGTCACCGCGATTTGCAGCGCGGCAGATTTTGAACGCGTCAGAGCGTTAGGAGCCGACGACGTCATCGACTACCGCAGCGACGACCCCCTGGGCCGCGAGCCTGCCTACGACGTCGTGTTCGACACCCCAGCGGTGCACACGTTCGCACAATGCGCCAACATTCTGCGACCAAGCGGGAATTACGTGACGACCCTGCCTAATGCAGCCTTGGTCACGGGCAAAATGAGCACATTATTTTCGTCCAAAAGCTGCCATTTTGTTCAAGTTGCTTCCAGACAAGACGACCTCGAATTAGTCGGAGAATGGCTCAGCGATGGACTTGAGGTGCCCATCGACTCAACTTTCGCGGTTGCCGACCTTGCAGCCGCACTCGCCCGCCAATCAAGTCGTGAACGCAAAGGTCGAGTCGTCGTCAATGTCGACGGTGGATGGCCCGGCTAATCTAGTCGTACCGAACCCCGGTGGTTTCCGCCACGATTCGCCTTAGCTCGGAGATCGCAAACACCGCGAGTTCTTCGCGATGAATCTTCGCGTTATGTCGTTTATCCACGGGAAACGCTGGGTGAAACAACACGTGTTCAATCTGAGTCGCCGTCGTTGAAGCCTTGGCTAACTCAAGCAACTCAGCCTCAAATTCCTGACGTCGACTTCCTTGCGGAAATTTACCAGGAAGCGGCTCAATCACCATCACCGGTGTCTGAGCCGGACGCTCCCCTAACCAAACCATCGCAGCACGATAAACATCCGAGTGGTTCTCAAAAATCGCTTCGACAGGCACCGAATAAAGGGTGCCTTTTTCGGTTTCGACACGATGCGATTTTCGCCCACAAAACCAAAGCCGGCCTGTATCGTCCAGATAGCCGACGTCGCCCATGCGATGCCAAAATCCCGTGGGTTGAGACTCATCGGCGATCTTCGACGCCAGGGTCGCGTCCGGCCTTGAATCGTAGACGCGCGTGATTTGAGGGCCACTGACGCAGAACTCGCCCACCACGCCGACTGGAACCTCGACCGCATCCGACCATTCGGTGATGGGGTCGTCAGTGATTTCGATAATTCGAACCGTCGCACTCTCCGCAGGCTGCCCAACGCACATCCCCGCACCCGCACGGCTTGCGACCTGAGTGGAGCTCAACACCTCGACACTCGAGATCGAGGCGACCGGCAGACCTTCAGTGGCTCCGTAAGGTGTATGAATCGCTCCATTGGGCAAAATAGTTCGGTAACGCTCCATCATCAGCGGGCTGATCGGCGCGCCAAAGGCCAACAAACGGGTCATCGACGGAAACGTAATTTTATACTCTTCGCAATACCCAGCCACCGCGTTCCAAATCGCCGGCGAGCCAAAAGCCATCGTGGCAGCATGGTCGTGAATGGCCTCGACAATATTGGCGGGATCGACAGCTGCGGGTTGGGTCGGGTCCATGTCTGGAACCACACACGTCATGCCCATGGCGGTCGAAAATAGTGCAAATAATGGAAATCCGGGGACCGCGACTTCGCCAGGCTGAATCTGGTACAACGCCTGAATCGCGCGAGTCTGCGCGTCAAAAATGCCGTGCGTGTATTGAACGCCTTTGGCCGGCCCCGTGGAACCCGAGGTAAATAAAATCGCGGCAAGCTCATCGCGTTCGGTGTCGACTGTTTTGAATTCTCCCAAATCAAATCGCGCGATCTCATCGAGTGCGCTGGCATTGGAAAACCAAATACTTTGAGTGCAAACCGATTTTTTAACTGATTTAAATGCTTTTCCAAATAAAGCTTTTGCAACAAAAGCACGGGGGATGCCGAGCATCGCCACGGGAGCGTTTTCCTGCACGCATTGCAGAAGCCCTTTTCGCCCCATACCAGGGTCGATCAGCACCGGAACCGCGCCAATCTTGAACAGGGCAAAGGTCAGCGCGATAAGCTCCAATCCTTGCGAAACCATCATCAGCGTTCGGTCACCGCGCTTAAAACCAACGGCCACCAACCCGTGGGCATAGGCGTCACACAGGCGATTTAATTGCGCAAAAGTCAGGTGGCTGTACGAGCGTTTCCCAAGCGAGTTATAGGTCTCGGGCACCACGATCGCTTTTGCACCAGGACGCTCCGCCGCACGAGCAGGCAAATAAGATGCGATATTAAATTGGGGACCAATCGGAGCTTCCCAAGGCGGAAGCCCCTGCCAATTCGGTGCCTCGCTGACGGTGAGGTTTTGAACGGGGAGCTTCATCGTAAAATCACTTCGATCCGCGGCCCCGACTCAAGAATCACTTCTCCGTTCGCCGTGTGCATATCTCCGTCGATCGTATAGACGATGGGTTCATTCGACTTAAAAACTGCACGCGACGTGACCCTGGAACGCGCCTTATCTTCGGAAAGGGGCAGCCCCATCCGAATTTTTGGCAACATCGAAGCGATGCCCAAAGGCCCCGCCGTGATCCCCAACAGATGAAATGAATTCGAGCGTTCTTCGCACCGAATGAAAGGACGAAATCCAAGCCCAATCTGGTCGATCGTCGACGCGATCACCGTGGTGTAGTCTCGCTCTTCCCAAAATTCGTTTTCAAACTCCAACGACGCTCGAAACGGCTTAAAAACGTCTTTGATCATTTTCCCGCCCACGGGAATGCTCGCCACGGTCTTGGCCAGTAGCACCGCGGCCGTTGTGGGTGATGGATGACCAGTGCCGTAATAAACGTCCAGGAAATTCGAAACGACACCGTTCCCAAAAATAAATCCGTAGCGGCTTCCCAGTTCGTCGGTCACCTTGAGCATATCCCGCTCGGTCGTCTCAAATGGTACGCCGGTGTAGTATTTTTCAACCAGGTTTGCCAAAAGTCGCGAAGGCGTGCCCTTGATACCGATGGCGTCTGATATCGTATTCATCGTACCGCCTCGCAAGAACGTAATTCGTGGAAGCGGAGTGTCACCGTAGACATCGATGAATGTCGAAAGACTGACATGGTTCGTGCCGTCGCCACCATTCAGCGCAAGAATGTCGATCTTCGACTTCTTGAAACGCTCAGCCACGGTCGCGACGTCGTCGATCTTATTGGTCAGTTCGTAGGTGTCGTTGTCGCCCAACACATACGCGAGTCGGCGCATCTGTTCGGGAAACCGACGATTTCGCCGACTGTGTGGGTTTGTGATGATTCCGATGCCGGCCATAACTCATTCACCAATAAGAGGGTCAAATGCCCGAAGGTGGATGGGTTTAGCGCGGGCGCGCCGACGCTGCAAGCGATTCCGATCCCGGCTTCAGTACAGGTCGATCAAACCGGGCCCCGAGAGCGGCAAAAATCCCAGAGACTCGCCAGGCTCTACGCGCAACTTATCAGCGGCCACAGACCTGAATCTGACGCCATCAGCCTCCCGCTTGTACTCGCCCATCACCGCACGAAATCTGACCAATTTGGTGTCGTATTCGTAGCCCATCATCGCGAGTCCATCGGCGGGTTCATCATCGGGTAGAAGGCCGATGAACGTCTCGGAGGTCGTGCGTTGGACCGGATCGCAATTCTGAGTACGTGCACGAAACGTCGGCCCACCATCAAAGGGATCGATGCTTTTGTCGTAAACAAAACCGATGGATTTCAGCATTTTTTCGACTGGTTTTGTTGGAGGACCAACGCTGCCAATCTTAGCTTCGACATCACTTGGCAAGAGCGCCGTGTAGAGCGGCTCAAACGGAAAAAGACTGCGAATAAATTCGATATTTTCGCGGCTCATTTTATCGGCCGTCATGTAATCCAGACCGGTAAAATGACGCCCGAGGTGTTCCCAGAGCTCGCTGGTGCCGTCTTCGTTCAACTCGGGCAGCAATTCTGCCACCAACTCGTCTTCGAAACGCGCTTGATGCATGCCGATATAGAGGAAGCGCACGTACGAGAGCAGCTTACCGAGCTTCAGGCGATGCCCACGGTAATCGGGATGAAGGATCAGCCCTCCGATCTCGGTGGGGCCTCGATAATCGAAATGAAGCTGAAGCGTCTGATGGACAAAATGCCGGGAAATCGTCGTCGAGTATTTCTGAACCTCGTTGACCTTGAAATAGACCGCCGGACGCTCAAAGGTTCCGTGTTTTGCGATGATCATGCAGGTCCCGATCACCTTATCTGCATCAAGATCGCGCAAAACGAAGATGTATTCGCAATCTTGATGATCATCAAAACGACCGCCAAAGCTGGATCGGCTGTATTCAATTCTCTTCTTGAGAACATCGCGATTTGCGGGCAAATTCAACGTATTAAGTCGTTTGGCCAGCTCGAATAAGTCGTCGAGGTCGCTGGGACGGACTTCACGAAGCAAAAACATTGCAGGTTCCCGGGAATCGAAATTCGTTACTTCACGTTATGTATTTAGTACTCTTGTGAAGTTGATACTGACAACTACGACGGTTGAGGAACACTCATGGCCCTTCGACACGTACTCTTAAATGAGGCTCTCAAATCCACAGAAACCGCTGCGCGCACGGCTAAGGACGTCGTTACGGTCGGTTCTGTCACGCGTGCCGCGAATACCGGCGTCATCAAGGAACTCGCCGCCATGTGCGGCCGCGCGGGTGTATCCGGTGCGGTTGTCGAAGGTTCGATGGGCGCTTGGCATGCCGCGAAAGCTGTCAAAGGCGGCCGAATCGACACCGCAGGGGCGGCAAAACACGTTGCGGCCGAAGCAAGTTGCGGTTTTGTGACCTCCTCGGCTGGGCTGGCAGGTGCTCTGGCCGTCATCATGGTGACGGGTGCGAATGGGCCATTCACGCTTGCTGCGGGTATGGCTTCATCGATGGGATCTCGATGGCTTTTCAAGAAGGTCGTCGGCGAAACCTTGCCGCCCGAAGCAGGCGAAGCCAAACCGGACCCGAAAGACGAGCAGCATCCAGACTGGGAAGAGATCGGCCCCAACGATTGATTCGGCCTACTTTAGGTCTTCTTCACGAATCGCATTTCCCGTAGGCAAATCGACGGCGAGCAGCCTGCCATAATGCGGGTGCATCGAAGAGAATCGCAGGGTTCCTGGTGGAACATAACGCGATTCGACCTCCCTTTTTTCGACGCAACGCTCTTCCAGCGCCTCGCCAGCCTTCAAATCGCAAGCACTGATCGCCACGACCACCTTGTCGTCGGATACGGGCCCCGTGTCCGATTTGCTCCAATACATTAACAAGATGGCGGAGAGCACCAAACCGATCGCCGCGCCTGTAGCGAAGGGTTTGATACGTCGTTGAATGTCTGGATCTAAGGTCATTTCTTTCGTCGCATGCCCAGAAGGCCAAGTAGGGATAGAAGGATCGGGGTTCCGCCGGCCGATGAGCACGTCTCATCTTTGCTGGGGGCGCTAATGATGGGCACGGTCGACAAATCGTCCATGTCTTGCCCCAAATCTGTCCCCGCGTCTGCGCCGACGTCCGCGCCGGGCTCAATATTTGGATCTTGTCCGAGGGTCCGCGAAAGTTCACGCCACACCACTGGGCAAGTCGCCTGCACCTCGGAGCCAACTGGGCAATCACGAGGGCCCTGCAGGTCCGTAAACAGGAACTCGGAACTCAATTCTGCCCCGCTTACTCGCATCACATCGCCTTCATCAAATCGGCTTTGAGCGCATACCAGGTAGGAATCCGCGTCTGGCGTGACGCATAAGGCCGTGGTTGTCGCGGCGAGGTCGTTCCAGACAAAAGCACCGTCCACCAACTCACCTTCAGCCAGCCCACGCTGCTGAAGCATCCCCGCAACGACCACTTTGGTCTCGCTGATAACTCGTGCATCGGTAGGCCAACTGGTGATCGGACGAATATTCAGGGTTGGGTCGAACATCGAACCAAAATAGACATTCTGGGTCTCCGATCGGCCAAGCCACAGAACGGTGTCGTCCCTGGCGTCCAAGAGGTACGGGTAACTCAGCCCCTCGATCGGTCGGTCCAGCAGCGCTCCGTCTGCGACCGTGATCTCCATCAGGTGGGCCGCGCCCGAGTTCAAACGATCGTAGGCCGAGACGATGAGCTTTTCAGACGACGAAAATCGCACGCCCGTCCATTGAAAATCCTCCCGTTCAAGAATCAGAGTCCAGGTCGCCCCGCGGTCCTCAGAGAGCCAGATTCCACCGTCATTTGGGGAATTCAGTGCGAACGCGACCAGGCCGCTCTCAAGATCGACAGTCGCATCTGTTGGCGCCACGGACACATCGCCGACCTTGTCGAAATTGCACCCGTCTCGGGTGACCCAGATGCCGTTCTCTCCAATCGCAACCCATTCGTCGGGTCCAAGCACCGCAACCTCAAAGGAATCGCCGCCAAGAAAAGCCTCCTCACAAACAAATCCATCAAAATGGGAACCTAAGACGCCAAAGTTTGTCTTAACAACGACGGTGTCCGGTAAAACCACTATTTCTTCGGCCAAGGGCTCATCGGCATGGGCCGCAATCCCGGGGCCGTAAAGTGCCGCTCCTAGGAATGAAAGCAGGGCAAACGACGTTGATTTATTCATCCAGACTCCAAACACTCGTACCAAATCCAATCATGTTCTGAGTTTCCCGGGCCGCATAAAATGCCTCGCGGAGACAACTCGCGTTCACTACAATGCCAGCAGACGACACTGATTCCCAGACGACCATGAAAAAGAACATCCTCATTTTCGCATTTCTCTTGTCGCCATTGGCGTTTCCGGCCGTGAGCCTTGCGTTGGATGCCGAGTCGTCCATGGCTTCGGCTCGTGAACTCTATGCGAGTGGTGATTGGGAAACCGCAAAAGAAGCCTACGAGCTCGCGTATAAGAATTCCCCTGCGGGCAGCATCGCACGGGCCGAAGCCACGCTTGAACTCGCGAGTCTGCTCTGGGAACAAGGCGACTACGTCCAGGCCGAAAAACAAGCGCGGGACGCCCTGGCTCAGGCCAAAGCGCTGAAGCTCGATCGCGCCATCGGTCGACTCATGCTGACCCTTGGCCATATTGAGGCGAGCCGGGGCAAATTGTCTCAAGCCGAAGCGACGCTGAAGATTTGTGCGAAATCAGCCTCGGACAGCGACGATGCCCACGTGGCCGCCCTATGCCGCGTAAGCCTTCGTTTTGTAAAACAGCTCCGCGGACAGCCCGTATCCGAGACCGAGTACGAAAAAGACCTGACCCTGCTTCGAAATTCAGGGGATGACATGCTCGTTGGTACCGCTTTGGCCAAAACCTCCGAGGGATTTGCGCGCGCGGGGGACTACACACATGCTCTGGGGCTGCTCAATCAGGCTCAAGCCCGTTTTGTCGCGGGCGGATCGGTGCCTGCTCAGGCGCGAAATCGCTTGCGGCGCGCCCAGGTCTACCAGGAAATGGGGCGTTGGGCGGATGCCGCAAAGGATCTGGACGGCTTGGTTCTGGATTTCAAAAACATGCGCAATAAGCCCTCGCTGGTCACGGCGTACTCGTTGTCGGGGCGGCAAGCCGAACAAAATGGCGACATCAAAGCGGCCGAATCCTATTTTGGAACGGCCACCAAGGTATCGAGCACAATGAGCAATCCCATGCTCATCGCCAATTCGGAGCTCGCCGCCTGCGAGTTTTACGCCCGCAACGGCAACGATCGGGCGGTGAGCCTATGCAAGAGCGCAGGCACCCGGTTCGAAAAGGCCGGAGTCCCGGACCTTGCAGCACGTGCCACGATTGCAGGTGCTCGAGCAGCGCATCTTCGAGGAGACCTCAAAAGCGCCCGAGAAGGCTATGTAGCAGCCGTTGCCGCCCTCGAAACCCGGATTTACACCGACAGCGATCGAAAAGAGCTGGCCACGCAATACGTAAACCTATGCACGATCGAGTACCAGCTTGAGTCCAAAGGCGCGCTGGCACGGTGCCGCGCCGCCATCAAGAGCCTTGAGGCCGTCCAAAACCGCACCAAGGAAATCGAGGGAATGTTGGGCGCTGCGAACCTCACCGCGGGAGCAGCGGCGTACAAAATCGACAACTCGAAAGACGCCCAAAAACACCTGCAGGCCGCTGTGACTCTGCTCGAAAAAGTCGGCGACATTGAACGGGCATCCGACGCCTATCTGCGCCTCGGTCGCCTGCAATACCGACTCAAAAACGAAGCCGCCTCGAGCTCGTTTGAACGAGCGATCGAGTTATCCAGAGCACAACCGTTACTGGCGCAGACGACGACCCAGGCGCGTGTGCAATATGCGCAACTGCTCATGGATCGCGAAAAGTGGGAGCTGGCGCAGGAGCAGCTGCGACCGGCTTTGATGGCAGCCGAAGCCGCCAAAGAGCATGGCACCTCGGCCTGGATCTACAGTGCGCAGGCCCGTGCGGAGCTCAAACTCGGCAATCGCGAAGCGGCGATCGCAGCTCTGAAATCCGGCGTCATTGCAGCAAAAGCTGCGGGAGACAAAGATTTGGTGAAGTCCCTGCAGGATAATCTTGCGAAGTTCGAGAAGTAGGCCCCCGATCACTTGACAATCGTCCCACACGCACCCACACTTACCCACAGAATCATTTCGGAACAAAATGTGATTGCGATTGCCTCTGGTACGCCTGAGGTTGAGGGAGAATTCGCCAAAGCCACTCTTCTCTTCCCTTATCTGTGGAGGTATTCCTCCGGGGGAAGCGAGTCAAATTTCGAACGAAGGCTTGCCTTCGTGCTCGTCAAATTGTGATTAACCCACTTTATGCCAGACATTGTGCGACCTGGTGTCCCACCAACAGAAAATCCCACCAAAGACGATTTCTTCCTCAACCTCAAGCGCCTCAGTTCCTTTGTTCCAACCACTACGTCTTGCAATCCGACCCCCAGTGAGTAAAACAAGCTCATCACCTTTCAAGGCTAAACATGCGAACACCACTCGTCGCCGGAAACTGGAAAATGAACAAGAATAGCGCGGGCTCACGTGAGCTGGCCGCTGGCTTGGCTTCGGGCACTCGCGATCTACGTGGTGTCGACATTGTTGTCGCGCCGGTAAGCCCCTACTTGAACGTCGTGGCAGACGCTCTGCGCGGCAGCCAGATCGGTTTGGCCGCACAAAACATGCACTGGGCCGAGCACGGCGCCTACACCGGCGAAATCTCGCCCACGATGCTCTTAGACCTCGGCTGCAAGTACGCGATCCTTGGTCATAGTGAGCGACGCGAGTACTTCGCCGAAAGCGATGAACTGGTAAACCAAAAGGTCCGCTCGGCGTTGTCCCACGACCTGATCCCGATTCTTTGCATTGGCGAAACACTCGACGAACGCGAGGCAGGAAAAACTTCGGCCAAGGTCGTTCGCCAAGTCAAAGCCGCGCTGAGCGGAGTCTCGAATGAAGACGCAAAGCGTGTGATCATCGCGTATGAGCCCATTTGGGCCATTGGCACGGGTCGAACCGCGACACCGGAGCAAGCGCAGGAAGTCCACGCTGAGATCCGCAAACTCATCGCCGAACTCTACGGTACGACGATCGCTTCACAGATGCGCATCCTCTACGGTGGCAGCGTCAAATCTGAAAACATCGCCGAACTCATTTCTCAACCCGACATCGACGGCGCCCTTGTTGGCGGAGCCAGCTTGGACGTCGAGGGTTTCGTGGCCATTGCGCGGGCCTGTACGCGCTAAATACGACCTATGACCCCTGATCTCTTTCGCGCCGAGGGTACCTCTCGGCTGCAAGCGCTTGGCTTCGAAATTGCCGTCGAACGCCGGCGTATTGCCGATCTGCGCATGCGTAGCGGACGCCTTGTGGCATGCGATCCCTTCGACTCGCCTGAAACCGAACCGTTTGAGGTCGAAATCCCATCCGGACGTTATCCCGTCTATATCGTGACCGCCGACCTGCGCGACACGGTCAGCATTGCATTCCTCATGGTCGAGTTCTCGGATCAGCCCGCAACTCGTTGGGAACTGGCGCATTTACTCGGGGACGAACACGAGAAGCAGCCCTGGAATGATCCCGCCCATGCGGGTTTCCAAGTCGAATCAGGAGTGGCAGCGCTCGTCGACGAAGAAGGCGCTCAGACCGCGATCGACCGCATGTCTACTGAGGCGGGCGAAGACGACTTCAACCGGCTGGTTCGCCGAGAGATCGCGAAGACTCGCCGCGCAAATACTTCGCGTTCGGGCTGGGCCAGCGTCGAAATCGACGAGATTAACCTGATCGTGCTTGAAGTCGACAACGGGACGTATAAAACGCATTTGGGCCGAGACCCGGACGGCAACCCTGCCCTCTTGGTCGTCGACCTTGGCGTGCTCGACATTCAGTTCACACCGTACGGTCTGCGTTTCTGAACACGTAAACCTGTGGTAGCTTTCCAACCCCCGTCATGCCCGAGATAGGACTCATGAGCGAAATTTCTCACCTGGCAGCGCGACTCAAAGCCGCGCTTGAATCTCTCGACTGGCTCGGCCGGCCTGTTTTTCCGAAATTATGCGATCCAGCGACTCGTGAAGAACTGGAGGCGTTCGAAAAACAAATCGGACGCAAAATTCCGCCTTCATATCGCGAGTTCCTCCGACTGCATAACGGTATGGAAGGCTTGGAACAATACGATTGGGGCATCGCAGGCACCACCGCCGCCAAGACCGGCGAGTCGTTTGACGATGTCCGTTCGGGCCATCAATTCGTTTACAAGCAGCAGGAGCCCAAAGGGCAGGCTGTCAAAGACCTCAAGCGGGCCATCATCGTCGGCTCTGATTTCGATTTTCAGGTCGTGTATTTTGCACCTGAATCCTGGATCGACGACGAACCGCAGGTTCGCCGTATCTCGTCCGATCAGCCTTACGACGAGTTTCCACTCTTCGAGAATTTCGAGGAGTTTCTGGAATTCCTGGTCAGCATCTACGAAGACCTCGTCGACATGCAGAACGATTCGTTCGAAGACGACGAAGGCGATGACGACGATGATTTGGGCGGCGGACAAGACGACCTGCTCAAAGAACTCGCCGCGATCTTGAGAGCAGACGAAGCACGCAAGAAGGCCGAGGCCGAAGCCGCTGACCCGCCCGTCAAGATGACTCCAGAGATGGAAATGGCGTCATTGCTTTGCCATCGCGCGCTCGAAATGCTGGTGGAATCCGAGATGATCGAGCTCGTCGAAGGGCCTGGCATGGTCGAGGCACTCGAAGACTTGATGCTGCGCAAACTGCTGCGTTCATCGAATCGCCGCGAAACCGTTTCCCGTTGGATCGACTCGTTAAGCCGCGCACGGGAAGTCGAAGAACTCTACGGAACGGACGAACAACTCGCCGTTGTCTTGGACAAGGCTTTCGACGAAGTGAAGCCGTAGAATGGCGAATATCGAACAATTCTGGTTGTTCCATTGCGGCTATATCAAGACCCGCCGTGGGCTTTGGAATCAGGGCGGCGGCTTCGAAAAAGTCCGCCTGCCTTTGATGGCTGCGCTGCTGGTTCATTCAGAGCTCGGCCCCATCTTGATTGATGCCCCCTTCGGACCGGAAGGCCCCGCCAATGCTGGCGAGCTCGTCGGTGTGCTCGCCAGACGAGCGGGAGTGGTCTTCAAAGATGAATGGGCGATCGTTCCAAGAATCGAGCAGCTTGGTTTTCGGGCTTCCGAAATCAACCATGTTCTGATGACGCATCTGCATTTCGACCATACCGGTGGCATGAAAAGCGTCGGTCACGCCCAATTTCATATCGACCGCGACGAATGGATGTACTCGACTGGCCTCACGCCCATGGAAGCCGTGCGAGAGGGGTGTGTCGTGGGTGATTTTCGTGCACTGAGCCCTCGAGTCGAAAAGCTCGATCTCTGCGATGCAACGCTCGACGCCGGGCACGACATTTTTGGAGACGGATCGATCGAGGCCGTCCCGCTTCGTGGACACAGCATTGGTCATACCGGATACCGGTGTCGCCTCGGTGATCGCACCGTATTTTTTGTTGGCGACGCCGTGTATTCCGAATCGCAAATCAGATCGGAGGAAGGAATTGCCATCATGGGGAAATCGGTCGCGTATGATTTGGCCGAAGCCCGCACCACAGTTGCGGATCTTCGTGTCTGGTTTGAACGACATCCCGATGCGATCTTTGCGAATTCACACGATATCACCCTCGGAGAGTCGTGCATGGGAGGCCCTCGCGCGCTGCACGGCGACTAAGACTCCCGAAAATTCGCGTGACGTGGTAGAAACGGGAACTGATTGGGTGACGTTGTTCTCCGTGGGAGGCAACGGCTCAGTATTACTCGGGTAGCTCAAGTAGATGGCCGAACAACTGCCTAAAATCGGGGATCTTGTCGCCGGACGCTATCGTATCCTCGATGAATTGGGACGCGGCGGCTATGGCGTGGTCTACCGTGCACGTCAGGACGTGATGGGACGCGATGTCGCGCTCAAAGTCCTGAAGCCCGAGGCTGCCAAGAAGAGCGCAGAGGTCGAACGTTTTCGACGCGAAGTGTTTCACGCCAGCAACCTGCGCCATCCAAACACGATCCAACTTTTCGATTTTGGTGAGATCTCCGGGCTCTTCTACATCGTCATGGAGTTCCTCGATGGCGTTAATCTGCGCGATTGGGTTCTGCAAAACGGGGCCGTAGGGCACGACGAAGCGATCGAAATCACGCTTCAGATCCTGAAAAGTCTTCGAGAAGCTCACGAACACAGCATCGTTCACCGCGATCTGAAGCCGGAAAACATCTTTCTTGTGAAGCCCGGTGGCGACGAAATCCATGTCAAAGTTCTGGATTTCGGCCTGTCAAAATACGTCGAGGGCTCCAAGGCCAAAGAACCGACGCTGACCAAAGAAGGCGTCATCTTCGGTACGCCCCAATACATGTCTCCCGAACAGGCGTACGGCCAGCGGGTACGTCCAGAAACCGACATCTATGCGCTTGGCCTCTTGATCTACGAGATGGTCACTGCCCGCACCGCTTTCAGTGGTCGCAGCAGCATGGAAATCCTGATCAAGCAGGTCTCGCAACCCTTGCCCAACCTGCCGGAAAGGCTCAGCGGAACCCTGCTGGCGGATTTCCTTGAGATTTGTACGCAGAAGAAGATTGAGGATCGATTCCCCAATGCCGGCGAAGCCCACGAATGGCTGGCCAATAAGTTCAAAGACCGCGAGATTTCGCACAGGGAAACGCCGATTCCCTACATCCCAACGCCTGAAGTCACGCCAGCGGTGGCGATGACACCAGACACTTACAGCCATGTTTTGGTGCCCGCCGAAACAACCTTGGATGTACGACTGGCGTCGTTGCCGTTTGTCGGGCGCGAAGATGAGCTCGATCGACTCATGTTATGGAGCCGACAAGCGCTTCATAACGGCGGGGTCGCCTGGGTTACTGGCGAGTTTGGAGTCGGAAAGACTCGCTTGATCGAGGAATGGATCCGCCACTTCGAGATGGAGGGTGCGATCGTTCTTCGCGGTGCCTACTACGAAGGCTGCCCGCCGCTGGAAGGTTTGCGAGAGGCTCTGGGACCTGTGATCGAGCGAGAAGTCGCAAACGAAATGACGTTCCCTCAGGTATTGAACCTGGAAACATTGGCCGAATTGCGCAGTATTCTGCTCAGCGAAGAGGCCAGCGTCCGACTGCCCGAACACGGTCAGGACTGGGCGTTTGCCGCGATTGAACACGCCGTCTTCGCGGTCGCTGGCATCAAGCCGACCGTGGTGGTTCTTGAAAACATGCACTGGGCAGACTCGTTCACGCAACGTCTTCTGGCGCATTGGCAGGAAGAGATGGCCACGCGTTCGGCCCCGCTCCTTTTGGTTTTTTCGAGCCGAACCGATGAGATCGGAACCTCTCAGAAACTGAACGCGATTTCGGACCTGGGGCGTCGTTTTGCCAACGTTTCGTTTGCGCAGGACATCCACCTCCAGCCTCTGACGGCCGAAAACTCACAACGATTGCTCACTCACCTGCTTCCTCTTGCAGACGATGTGCGCGCACGCATCATGGGCTTGGCCCACGGTAACCCGCTTTTCTTGGTCGAGATCGTGCGCTGGGTGATCGAACAAGGCGCGCTCGAGAAACGCACGGACGGTTTTTACGCGTTTTCCAGGGATTCAACGACCGAGTCTTGGATTCCACCCACTCTGGGCGACTTGCTGCTGACGCGTGTCCGAACGCTGGTCACTCAGCACGCGCTCGGCTCGGTTCTTAGTGCGATCCTGACCCGGGCCGTGTTGATTGGGACTCGCTTTGAAATGCGGATCCTCAAAGATCTGTTGCGCCGCGAAGGACGCGGAGACCTTGAGGGATACCTCGACGACGCTCTGGATCGATTGGCCAAAGCGGGCATCCTGAAGCCTACGATCATCGGAACCCAAGCCGGCCTTGAGTTTGGGTACAGCCTGACCCGAAAAGCACTCTTGGACGCCAGTCTGGGTGTCGGCGAGGATTTGGTTCGATTGAATCGCGAACTGGCCGAGGTCAAGGTCGACGTTTATGAGGGGGCTTCCCTTGAGCGACGCAGCGAACTGGCGGCGGGCATCGCCGAACATTACACCGAGGCAGGCGACCGACGAGCCAGTTTTGGGTGGTGGCTGACGGCAGCTGAACACTCTGAACGCGCACAGGACTTCCGGGCCGCGCTCTCACACCATGCCGCAGCCTCGCGACTATTGGATCAGGCGCTTGATCCCGACGGCGATCGCTTGCTGGCCATTCGCCTTTCTCAAGGTCGCCTGTATTCGTTCCTGGGAGAGTTTGGCCCCGCCGAATACGCACTGGGCTCGGCCCTCGACGAAGCAAGACGTGTGGGCGATCTGGTGGGCGAAGCGATGAGTTCAGAGCAGCTCGCGTCGGTTTTGCAGCTGCTCGGCCGATACGAAGAAGCCGAGCACTTCTATCGCACCGCCTACAAACAATTCCATAAATTCAACGACGCAGAAGGGCGCCTTCGTTGTGCTGTTGGATTGGGAGAGATCTCGAGGTTCAAGGGCCGTTATATCGAAGCGCGAGGCCTCTTTAAGGACGCATTCGATATCTCCGACAAGAAGAAACTCGACAGCATTTCCATCCGGAGCCTCTACGGGCTGGGACAATGCGAGTATGCCGCTGGCAACCTTGCGATCGCCGTCGAGATCTTTCAGAAATGCCGCAAACGCGCAGAGGTTGCCGGTGATTGGCGCACGGTCAGCAGCATCGACATCGAATTGGCGATGAATTCGATCCTGACCGACGGCATCAACAAGGCCGAACAGTTGGCGACCCACGCGCTCGAGGCCAAGAGGCGAATCGGCGATTCACTGGGACAGGCCCACGCGCACCTTGTGCTTGGCATGGTCCTTAGGCGTTCGTTGCGAGTCGCAGACGCCGACTTCCACTGCCAACGCGCGTTGGTCATGAACGAGCGACTCTCGCACCGTTATGGAATCGGTAAGGCCGTGTTGCTCGAGGGAGAAATCGCCTGGGTGCGCGGGGACCTGGACCACGCCGCACAATGTGGCAATGACGCGTGTGCCCTGCATTACGAAATCCAAGACCTGCACGGACTTTCTTTGGCCCTGCTCTACACAGGCCTTTTCGAAATCGAACGCGCAAACCTCATCGACGCCGAACGGCTGGTCGACGAGGCCCTCGCCATCGGTGGCAAAGAAGGCCTTGGGCTCTATCAGCCACTCGGATTGCTCTTTTTAGGAATGGTCTTCGAGTTTCGCGATAACCTGGAAGAATCGGTCGCGTATTACGGCGAGTCCCTTCAGGTTGCCGAGCGCAACGGAAACCGCGAGGTGGCTTCGCTTGCCGCAATCTCACTGGCCAAAATTCACCTGGTTTTGGGCGACACCGAGGCCGTGAAACAAGAGATCCCAATCGCGACAAACCTCGCCGAGAAATTGGGAAATAATATCACCTTGCTCTTCGCCCTCACGGGATCGGCGTGGTTGGCCAGGTTGATGAACCACGCGCACGAACTTCAAGTGATGATGCAGAAGATGCGGGTTCTGCACTCGGGGCGCTCAGGCGTCAACCTGCGAGTCCCTGCACGGCTGACCAAGCTCGGTCATCAAATCCTGGCGCATCAGCCACCCGCAAAAGCCAAAGAATCCCTTGCCGCCCTGGCTGATATCGTCGAGGGCATCGGCGACACCGAAGGCGCAGAGGCACTTCGAAAGCTTGTACCTTGAGCCTTCGGCGATTGCCCCTGCATGCCCTCGATTAGGCAATTTCTTGTGTCGTTTTACGATGCGTACCGCCGATCTCCAGCCCCGGTTTTCTGTCGTAAATAAAAGCGTTTAGGGTCAAGATGATTCGTCCCTCACCGCGGTGAAGATGTTTGATTCAGATATAAAAAAGCCTGGAACACCACTCCCCACAATCTCCCCGCTTGCCGTTGCGCGCATCGCCGAGGCTCTGTCGGATGGCCTCTCGGTGGTCGACTCCAGCGGCGCGCACCTTTCTGTCAACGATGCCTTTTGCCAGATGCTGGGCTTGTCGCGCGAGCAGCTCCTCGGTGCGCTCCCGCAGGACCTCTACTGGCCAGAGGAGGAGGTCTCTCGCATCGAGGCGGCTTTCGCGAACACCCTTTTGGGTCAGTTCGGCCCCTATCAGCTGACCTTCAAGCGGGCGTCAGGGGAGCGCTTCCCGGTGATCGTCAGCCCCGGCATTCTGACCGACGAGGACGGCGCTCCGGCGTTCTTCTTCGCGACGGTGAAGGACATGAGCGAGCTGGCCGTGGCCCACGCAGCGTTGAGGGACAGCGAGGAGCGGTACCGCTCATTGGCCGAGATGAACCCATTTGGCATCATGGTCCATGTGGGAGGCACTCTGCGCTACGCCAACGTCGCGGCGCAGCGCCTGTTCGGAGCGAATGAGAAAGACCTGATCGGTCGGCAGGTCCTCGACTTCGTGCATCCCGACGACCAAGAGCTAGCGCGCTCCCGGGTTGAGGCTCTCGGTGGCACGCTTACCGAGGCCGCCTGGGCGCGTGAGCGGTTCGTTCGGGTGGACGGCACGGTGTTCCATGCGGAAGTGGCAGGCAGGGCCACCCGCTTCGACAACGAGCCCGCGGTGCAGACCGCCTTTCGTGACATCTCGCAAGAGCTCGAGGCGGAGCAGCGGCAGGCGCAGAGCAACCGCCTGGAGGCTGTGGGCCGGCTTGCAGGCGGCGTGGCTCACGACTTCAACAACCTCCTCACAATCATCATGGCGGCCTGTGACTTCGCCTTGGAGGAAGAGTCCCTCCCGGACTCCGTCGCGGCGGACCTTCGTGCCGCGCTCCAGGCGAGTGAACATGGCGCGGCGCTAACTCAGCAGCTGCTTGCGTTTAGTCGGCAGGAGCCCGTTGAAATCGACTCGCTGAACCTCGAGGAAGAACTCATCCGAATCATTCCTATGCTGGAGCGCATGGTCGGCGAGGACGTGAAACTCGTCGTGCGCGTCGAGCCAAAGACAGGCAACATCCGTGCTTCCAAGACTCAGCTCGAGCGTGTGATCCTCAACCTGGTCGCCAATGCCCGAGACGCCATGGCCCGGGGCGGCACCATCCAGTTACGGGCGGCGGCGGCTCCACCTGGCACTGTCGACGAGGGCCTGGGGCTTCCCCCGCTCCAGCCTTTCGTGCGATTTGAGGTAGAAGACGACGGCAAGGGGATGGACGAGGCTACCCTCGAGCAAATCTTCGAACCCTTCTTCACCACACGGCGCGGTCAAGGAGGCACAGGCTTGGGTCTGGCGTCGGTCTATGGGCTCGTTCGTCAGAGCGGAGGTGCCGTTTCGGTGAAGAGCGCGGTGGGCGTTGGTACGACGGTCACGCTGCATTGGCCGCGGGCCAGTGTGGGAGCGACTGCGTCTGCCGAGCATGAGCCACCCGTCGTGCATACCACCAAGACCGTACTCGTCATCGAGGACCAAGACCCGGTGCGTCGCGTGGTCGTCTCGGTGCTCCAACGATGTGGATACGAGGTGCTTGAGGCCGAGGGATATTTGGATGCAATGGCGATTCTCCTCAGCGATGCCCCGATCGATCTCTTGCTGTCCGACGTGGTGCTTCAGGGCAGTACTGGCCCTGAGATTGCGCAGGAAGCACGCCTGCATCGCCCGGAACTACCTATCCTCTTCATGTCTGGGCATGCCGACCACGGCGCCCTCGCCCTGGCTGGGCGGCTCACCGAACAAACGTTGCTCGCAAAGCCCTTCACTCCAAAGCAGCTCGAGGCGGCGGTGTCCCGAGCGCTACCGGCAGAGTGACGGACGGCCAAGCCGTCGAGACAACTAAGGCTTCGCCTCAAGAATCACGATCGACGACCCCGTCACGCCATAGCTGGTTCCAGTGACGACTTCGGACTCTTCCAGCTCGACGTTATAAGATTTGCGAAGATCGTCGGCATTCGCAGACAGGTACTCGCTCTGGTCGAAGTAGTTCTGGGTGTCGACCAATTTCCGCCAGGTGCGCCCTTCGGGAAGCACAAATTCGGTCTGGCCACGCTCCATGTTGATCATAACCAACAATTCCGGGCCTCGCTCAACATCGTAATAATGCATCATCACGTTTCTCGAGTCCCAGGCCACCTCATCGGTGTTCTGAGCACTTTTCCAAGCAAAAACAGACTCGCCATACTCCGCAGGAGCAAACGCGTAGGCGTGGTCCTTGCGAAGCTGAATCATGCCACGCACAAAGTCGTGCATGCGGTGAGCCTCGTCCTTGGACTTGTAATTACCCCACTGAAACCAGTTGTTCTGGTTATCGGCCTGGGTGCTGTAAGCGTTATTATTGCCAAGCTGAGTCCGCATCCATTCATCGCCGCCATAAAGCAGCGGTGTTCCGTGCGAGACCAACATCGCGACAAAAAAGTTCCTCATCATCTGCCGTTTAGTGGCTTCGTCGCCCCAATCGCGCGAGCGGTTATTATCTTCGCCACTATTTTTGTCGCACCAAGCCGACATCGGAGAATCGCAACAAACTGGATTCAAAGGGCCGCATTTATTTAATTTCTCGTTGTACGAAACCAAGTCGTACATCGTGAAACCATCATGCACCGTGATGAAATTCATCGAGTGATAAGGCTTGCGACCGTCGTCTCCGAACACGTCAAATGAACCGGTCATCACGCCGCCTCCATCGACATTCTCGCGACTGTTCAAGCGGAACTCGTCGCTGTTCACAAAACTCCTCCACCAGTCACGGAAATGCGCATTCCACTCGGCCCAGGCGCGCCCATCGCCTGTGGAGGATTTGGGAAATTGTCCAAGATAAAAACCGACAATGGACCACGGTTCCGCGATCACGCGGGTGTTATTCGCCTTCAAGACCGGATCGTCGATGATGTCTTGCAGAACCGTCGCCGCGACGGCATCCCACTCGTTGTAAAATTTGTCCTTTTCGCCAAGCACCGGGGCGAGGTCGAATCGAAAACCATCAACATGAAGCTCTTCGACGTAGAAGCGTAGCGAGTCGATGATCAACTTACGCATCGGCGCATTATTACTGCGCGTTTGATTACCGACCCCGGTGTTATTCCAATACGTCTGCCCGTCAGCCGAAGTCGCGTAATAGGCCGCGTTATCAAGTCCACGAAATGAATATAAACCCGCCACTTCCTGCGGGTCGAAATTCGCGAGTTGGGCCGTGGTGCCGTCATCAAAACTCGTGTCGTTCAGCTCCAATTTCTCGCGCCAAAGTCCGCCTTCTCCGGTGTGGTTGTAGACCACGTCGATGATCACCTCGATGCCAAGCGAGTGGTACGCGTCGACCATCGCCTTGAATTCGTCCAAGATTTCCAGCGGGTCATGCGTGCTCGAATACGAGATCTCGGGGGCAAAAAAGCTGAGGTTATTATATCCCCAATACCCGCCATCCAGAGGTTTTTCGTGAACCGGCAGGAACTCGACCGCCGTGATGCCAAGCTCCTTCAGGTAGGGGGCCATTTCACCGGCACCACGAAACGAACCTGGATGTGCAACACCCGAGGCAGGGTCAGCCGTCAGACCCTTTACGTGGACCTCATAGATGATCAAATCGTTGGCTTTATGGCCAGGCATATTTGGGTCTTTTCTAGATTCCCAAAACGTTTTCGCCGCCTCGCTCCACTTGTATTTGCTTTCAACCACGACGCTCTTGGCTGCCGCCGCATAGGTTGACTGAGTCCGCGCAGGACCGCTGGCAGTCGAGCCCTTGGACCAATCGTGATCACGATGAAGCGCCTTTGCGTAGGGGTCGATCAGCAATTTATTGGGGTTGAATCGATTTCCGTTGGAATCCACATCGGTCACAAATCCGTCAATCGCTCCTGGGAACCATTTTTTGTCGACTTCCCAATTGGGCCCCCAGGCGATGTAGCCATAGTTTTGGCCAATGCCGATGCCCTCGACAAAGAGGTTCCAAACGTCGCCAAAGCGCTTCATTTCGAATTGCCGAGTGGGACGCTCAGACTCAGGATCATCAAAAAGCAGAATATCTACGCGCGTCGCGTTCTCGGAGTAGACCGAAAAGTTGATGCCCTTTTCTAGCACCGTCGGTCCCAACGTGTTCAGCGCTTCGACCTCGGTCGCCGCCATCCCCGGCGCTAACGGCTCCGTGTGGTAGAGACGCACGCGGTTTTCGTCTTCGCTGCAGCCAAGGGAAAACAAGATGAGCGCTAGGATATATGCTGATTTCATCGGACCTTCGTACGTCAATGACTTATGAACGAGGCATTATGTCAGGGGACGCTCCGAAGCTCAAACCTCGTCGGTGAGCAATGAGCCGTGAGCGGTGAGATGAGCCTCCGGCGTTGTGCTTGGTGCGCAGGCCCTATGTGGATATTTCCGGATAATTTGGTCCGTCGGGGCGGCCGTGCCAGTAAATCATCGTTGCGGTCGCAAGGTCATAATGGCGGTCTTCGATGAATTTCTGCAGACCAGAGACACCATCATCCCAGTTAAAATAATAGGTTTATTTGATGCCATATTTTTCCTCGCTCAATACCGAACTTTCTGCACGCCCATTGGACCTTTATAGAGTCCTACTTCATAGTGTAATTCTCGCATCAAACCCACGAATTCCAACGTGGACTCCGCAAGTTCGGCAATGGGGAGGCATATGAAAAAATCATTATCGTTAATCATGTTTTGCCTAGGCTGTGAATCCGCACCAGCGGATGTGAATCCAGTAGACACTGACGGGAATTCCCCAGCCGTGCACCCGGCCGTTCTTGGACCATCCAGCCCCGATGAATCAAATCCTCCTATCGCGGAAATCCTCGATACTTGTGAGGGGCGCGGATGTGATGGAGTCTGGTTGATCTCGACATCGTGTGTCCTTACGCCCTACTTGCTGGAAGCCAGGCAAGTGGCGTTTGGCGGGGACGAACGACCGTTGATAGGGCTGATTAAGCTTGATGAACTGCCTTCCGCAGTCGTGCTGCAGTTGCCGACAGGCTTTTCGCCGCTAATCTACGTGGCCGAACGGGGGCACGTGATCGACTTTCAGTGGGAAGCATTCAGCAATCAGAGCGAAGGTGGATTGGAAGATAATATTCGAAAGATCCGAAATCTCTTGGTTCGTACCGGTGTCGTAAAGGGCGATCCCGCATCGTTTCGGAACCGCGTCGAAGAAGACATCGAATCAAGAATTTTGAGTGATTATAGCGCCGCGGATCTCTCTGGTCGTGACTTGAGCAATCGGCGATTACGCAAAGCCAACTTCAGCGGTTCCGACCTATCGCGGGCGGATTTAAGTGGTTCGGATCTATCTGGAGCATTTTTCTTCCACACGGATTTGACCGGCGCAAACCTGTCGGGAACCGATTTTACGCAGGCAAAGTTTCGGCAAACCATTTGTCCCGACGGCTCAATCACCGACACAGGCTGCCGATGATTTTATGGATTCGACGCCACATATTCGCGGCGCACGATGGCAATCAGGGTCGAGGGGCGAGCGATTGAATTTATTCTGCGGGGGGCGCTTCTTGGAAAACCAAATTCACGCGCTTTCCGTGCTCGGTCAGATGGTAATTCGGTCCCCGGGTCTTGTCCCCTACTTCTCTCGCGCGCACGCCGATGCTCGCCTCGCCGATTTCACTTCCCATCAATGCGAAGATTCGGCTTCCCAAGAAGATTGGACGCGTATTTCCATACCAGTCGATGCAGGAAGTTTCGCACTGAGTCTCGCTACCCGAGGCCGAGATTTGACCGATGTGCGAGATCAAGCCCGACTTTTGAACACCGAAGAACGACACCGACGATACGGCATCCGACCAGAAGCCATCGCTTGCGCCACTTGACTCGTTGACGACCGGCAGTCCAAAGATCCCGCCGAACTGGTTGGGGTGAAAGAAAAACCCGTGGGTTCGCCACTCGGTGATCGACGCTCCCTGAAAATCGAATGCGGGGATGAGCTCCAGCGCCCCGTCCAACTGTGCCGTCATCAACGAGATTCCGTTGTCGGTGTCGACCACGATGAGCGCGCCCACACCAGGCATCGCTTCAACCTTCTGGACCATGCCCGGGACCTTCAGGGTCTGCGTCTGACGCGTCGAATCATCGTAACCAATGACCGAGTATTCCAAGCCTTCGCGCCCTGCCACGTACCAATCGCCGACCCAGCGTTGTTGCGACAACCATCCGCTCTCGTCCGATATCATCACGGCCCCAAGGTCCTTTTGTTTCGCGTGTGCAGAGAATTTTTGAAGCGGAAGGTGCAAAATCTTAGTCTTCGATTCGTCATCGGCGATCACCACACGAAGCACGCCTTCGCGTTCGCTGAACGCCATCTGCGACGAGGGGTAACCCTCTACGCGATGCGTCGCTGCAGCCAAGGTCTTGAGATCGAACGCCACGACACGGTTTTCGCCCCACAGGAAGATGTGGTCGGGAGACACGTAGTGTTCGTCGTACCCGTTGTCGAGCAATGCCCTAGCCTTGCAATCCAGGCTGCCGTCGGCGGGCAGGCGGCAAGAGACGACTGTCTGAAACGACGGAGAATCAGGGAATTCATCCGGGCGAAGCACCGAACTCCAGTTAAAAAGATCTTTTTCGATTTTAAATCCGGCCATTTTTTTGCGGTCGATATACGACAGAATTCGCGGAAATGCGGGCTTTTCGGCGGACGAGTCGACGTAAAACGGCATGTACGTGATCAATCGCCCATCGACCATGCGCGAGGCGTAATTTTCACCAGAATAGTAGTCGTTGGATTCGAAGTAGGTGGATTTCAGTCGCTTGAGCCGGCCCTTCGAGAGTCGAAACGACGAGAACTCAGTCACCTCACCCACTTGAGGCGCATCGTCGTCGGCCATAACGATGCCGTAGCGATAACCGATGACGTAAATCCTGTCCCCGTGGACGAGCATTTCGTCATACCAAACGTCTGTGTTTAACTGCGCCGTCTGGGCCACCCGAATCGAATCACTCAGATGCGCCTGGCCTTGTTTATCGAGATCGACGGCAAAGAGTCGGCCTTGGCGCAACACCACGAGGCCGTTGCCGATGTTTTTAACGATTCCGCCTTCGTCGACCCCCTGCTCTTGGTTGTTGGTGATCGTCGCATTCGAGGCTGAGACTCCGGCATCCCCTGTAGCCGACATACCCATCGCAGACTTGGAGGCCAGCGGCATCGCCACGGCCGTGCGATCAGAGCCGGTATGCAAATATTTTAGAAATTCCGCTTCGGATTTGAAGCCCTTAAACGAGGACTCAAACCCCTTGACCGCCCATGCCGAAGACGACGACATAACCAAAAATACCAGGAAAAACAGTGGGGTGATTGTCTTCATCGTAGATCTCAAGCGTTGAAATTCATTCTAGTGACATCGCGACTCGGGCGAAGTTCCCCTTAGAACGAATTTCGAACGATTTGGATCTCGAGATCTGCGCTGGAACACCTATTCTTTCGTAAAGGGAAACGACCAATCCTCGACTTGGTCTACCCAAAAATAGAGCAAATTCCCTTCAATTTTGTATTGTTTGTAGGCTGGTAAGCCCGCTCCCTCAAAGAGTTTCAGCGAGCCATTTTCGATGGTCCACTCCCACTGATATTCACCGCTGGGAAGCCCCTGGATGCAGGTTCCATTTGAGTTGAACTTCCAATAGTAGTTCTCTCCCTCGGAATCAGTAAAAGACCACGTTCCAAAGAGTGCGGAATCCAAATTGCCCGTATTATTATTGGTATTATTATTTTTGGGCGGTTCAACCGTTTTTGAGTTCAAAATAAGCGAATACGATTCGCCCGTGTCTCTTCGAATCACCTTCAACTCCGCGCGCCCGAACACCTCCACATTGAACGTCACGTCCCCGTCCGCCGCAATCGGCATGGCGGCCACCGAACAGACCGCGTTTTCACCGCGACAAATAATTTCGGTGGCCTGCGGCACACGAATCACGCTGGCGGTCACCGTGTACGTCTGTGAATCAGCGGTGGCCTCTCCGGCGGCACTCTCGACGCTAATGGTTCCAAGCAGCGGCGGGGAGTCGAGCGTGATGGGATTATCGGCTCGCAGCGTGTGATCGACGACCTCTTGAGGGGCGATACCCTCGCGGGCAATCACAACCTCAGCGACCTCGCCTTCTGTGAAATAGGGCAGCGGCAAAGCCACCTCTTGCTTGAAAGTCCCATTGTCCTGAGCTTCCTCCGTCAGAGTTCCTCCGGTGATCGCAAAGCGTTGCGCAATTTGCACCGTCGGGCCAAACGCTGCGCGCAGTCCGTCGGCGACTTCCTGAATCAAGGCTACAGCTGCGTCGACGACCTCATCCGGGTTAATAGTCGAGTCTCCTTCCGCCGCTTTCTCAATGGTCTCAAGGGCGAGCGCAGGCGGTGTTGGACTCGTCTCGGTCGGCAGGTCTTCCTTCTCGCCGGTGGTCACGTACACGGTGACGTTACGCTGCACGATATCGGTAGGGTTCATCTCTGTCGCAGTCAGCACAAGGTCTACGCCAGCCCCCGGGACGCCCCCAACCACATTTCCCACACCTCCAGTCACGCTTTGTACAAAAGTCACTGTTTGGGTCACCGCAAACGCGCCGCCCTCGTTGGCAATATCGGGAACCTCGTCCCTGGCCTCTTCGAAGCGGTCCAAGGCATCGGCAGCCTCATCGTTGCCACCGGCGAACTGGTCCTCATTCCAAGCCTCCACCTGGGTGGTGATCGTTCGGCGCACGTCCCGAGGTTGTTCGTCAAAGAGGTCGATGACCTCTTGGGCAGTGGCACTGTCCGAGACCTCAACCCCTTTATCCTTCAGCAATTTGATCACAGCGGCCCGGCTCTCTGGCGACCCCTCAGCCGTGGTGTAAACCATACGTTGGGTATTATCGGCGAGTTCCCCAAAGCCCTTCAAGAAGCGGTAGGCGCCGATGCTAAGTGTCGCAATTGCCAGCGCGGCAACCACCAGCGGCTGCCGAATCGTCGAGAGGGCTTGCGGATTATTCACGCCCTCGTCGGCGAGCGCGGGAAAATAGAGGGCCTGCTGCTCGAGGAATGCTCGCCGATTGCGCTCGACACTGCCGAGCTCCAACGCAAACTTTGCGCTCTTTTGGCTCGCGACCTCAAGTTGTGCGCGAAGTGCATCTCTCTCAGCGCGCCACGCCTTAATCTCGGCAACCGTTGTTAAAGGCAGGGTGCGAGTCGCTTCTGTCCGCTCTGCAATGCCGCCAGGACCTTGCACCAACTCAGCCAATTCCAAGGATGTCGAATGCGCTTCTGCCGCAGATTCATTGAACGCGACGAGCTCCGGGGATGCCAGATTATCCTTCGACACCGGCTCCGGCTCAGTCGACGATCCGCAGGAAACAAGAAAGAGCAAAACGATTAGAAACAACGCGCGCATGAACACCTCTCGTTCGAGTCAACAGGAGTACTTCGCAAGAATGGTGCCCAAGGGGTTACGGAAAATTGGTCAATCAGCACCCCAGTCTGTTCGCATGGACTGGATAATACATACTCCTAGTACACGACCCCAGGCACCGCAGGCCCAATATCCACGGCCTCATGGCGAATTGGCCCAGAAGATGCTGAAGGCATAGTCGTGCTCATACGTGCACCCAAATCAGCCATACTCCCAGGCCAGCCCATGAATGAATGTCTTATACTCGCCGCTGGCCGCGGCGCTCGTCTTGATCGCCCCAATACCCCCAAGCCCATCGTCCAGCTTGGCGGGCACCCGATCCTTTTACGTACGCTGGATGAGCTGCATCGAGTTGGCATCACCAAGGCCCATGTCGTCGTCGGTTACGAACAGCAACATATTCGCAAGGTCTTGCAGACGCGGGCCTGGGACAACATGGAGGTCGTGCTCCATCAAAACGACGACTGGGAAACCAGCATGGCGAGCTCAGTATTGGTCGCAAAATTTGCGATGCCGCAGACGTTTTTACTCCTGATGGGAGACCATCTTTTTGCACCCACACTTTTTGATCAAATGGTTGCCGTGGACGCAGCCGACAATATGGTGGCGCTTGTCGATGAGAACGTCTCGGAAATCCCCGAATTCGAGGATGCTCTAAAGGTGATTCATCATGGCAACACTATTTCCAAAGTGGGTTGGAACCTCACCGAACCAACCGCGGTCGAAGCTGGATTTATCGCAGCCAATCACCGATTATTCTCTGCGCTAGAAGCAGCTTTGGCCGAAAACCCTGGTGCGGCATTATCTGATGGACTTGCAAGGCTTGCCATCGCTGGCCAGTTGCGGTGCGTTCCAACAAACGGCCAGAATTGGGACGATATTGACACACCGGCTGCGCTTGTAAGAGCCGAAGGCCGCTGGCGCGCGGGCCGTCGCAGCGCACAGATCAAACACGTTGCACCTGAGATCCGCGAACGTACGGTATTCGACTACGTCGTGGGGAAACCCGTCCATACCGATGTCGTGATCGAACGCGGAGCGATTCAGCGTCCCAACCCCGAGACCTTGATTCCAGCGAGCGCTGCTTCTTCACCCGTATTTGTTTTTACCGACGAAACAGTCGGCGATTTATACGGGCGGAAATTCGCAGAAACCCTTACTGAACGCGGTTACGACGTCCATCTGCTTGTGCTTCCAGACGGCGAAGAATCAAAAACAGTTTCTAATTACACGTACCTTGTCGAACGGGTGCTCAGCCGTGGCGTCGACGAACGTTCGGTGTTCATCTCGATCGGCGGTGGCGTGGTTTGCAACGTCTGTGGATTTGTCGCCTCGACGATTTACCGCGGCCTAGATCTCATCCATTTGCCCACGACCTTGATGGCTCAAAGTGATGCCGCAATTAGCCATAAACAGGCCATCAACGGGACCCGCGGCAAAAACATGGTCGGGTCGTATTACAGCCCTCGCATGGTCGTCGTCGACGTCGAGGTCTTGGACACATTATCTGAGCGCCAATTTCAGGACGGCCTGGCCGAAGTGCTAAAACACGGGCTCGCCCAGGACGTCCAGATGTCCGAAAAATTGGTAAATTACGACGGCAATATCCGCGACCGAGATTTTGTCGAGTCGTTAGTGCGCCGCAACGTCGAGCTCAAATGCGAAATCGTTCGCAATGACCCCAAGGAACTTCAGGAAGGCATGGTTTTGCAGTACGGCCACACGGTCGGACACCCCATCGAGCATCTGTCGGGATATTCGCTCTACCATGGCGAAGCCGTCGCAATTGGGATGGTCGTAGCAGCCCGCGTCGCACGCTTGCTGGGCGCATGCGGCGACGACGTGGTCGATTTCCATATCGAATTAATCCGCAAATTTGGCCTACCCTACGAAGTCCCCGCCTACATCGACGCAACCGACATGCTCGCCGCGCTAAAATTTAATAAACGCTACCTACGCGAAGGCACGCGAATGGCGCTCGTCGACCGAATTGGCCACCTTTGGAGCGTCGACGACGACAACGCGATTCCCGTGCCCGAAGAGGTCCTGGTTGAGGCGTTTGAACTCACGCGAGCAAAACGATGAAGGCCATTATTACCGGTGCGGGCAGCGGAATTGGACGCGAGGTGGTCTCGATGCTTGTGGGAATGGGATACGAGGTCTGGGCTCTTGGGCGTCGCCAGGAAGCACTTGTCGAGACTGCCCACCTCTCGGGCTCGCCAGACCAAGTCCACGTGCTTAGCGCGGACGTGGCGAGCGCTGAGAGCATGAAGAACGCGCTGGGTAACCTGAGCTTTGACGTTTTAGTGGCCAGTGCTGGCATCTGCAAACAGGCGAGCCTGGACGACCCGAATGCCGACGAGGTTTGGCGTGAGGTGATGTCCACAAACGTCGATGGCGTCTGGAACACCTTTCGTTCGGCACGGCTCAACGATAATGGCCGTGCCGTGGTGGTTTCCTCGGGGTTGGGGAAAAATGCCCGCGCCCATTACACGGCCTATACGGCATCCAAACACGCGGTTTTGGGCATGACAAAATGTTTTGCCCTCGAGCTCGCCGAGCGTGGAATCCGCGTGAATGCGGTATGCCCCGGCTGGGTCGACACCACCATGTCGCGCGGGGATCTCGTGCGAACAGCGCAGGAAAACGGCACCACCCCAGAGGCCGAATATGCCGCGGCCGTCGAACCCATCGCGCTAAAACGATTTGTAATGCCCGCGGAGGTTTCCCAGCTGATAGGATTCTTGGTCAGCGACGCATCAAGCGCCATCACTGGCCAATCGTATAATATTTCGTGTGGTGAGTTCTTCGGATGAAATTATCGACACGTGATTTTGCAGGACTACGGACTCTGTCTGTCGGCCATGTGACCCATGACCGCTATGGCGAGCAGATCGTACCAGGTGGCTGCGCGTATTATGGCGCTCAGACCTTCCACCAGCTGGGCGCACAAACTCAGTTATTGACGGCCGTTGGTGATGATTTTCTGGCTTACGAGGCGCTGGCGCTCTTTGAAACGCACGTTCTGAAAGGCGGAAACACGACCGTGTTTTCCAATATTTATCCGCCTGGTGAGCCTCGACTTCAAATCGTGGAAACCCAGGCACCATCCATTGCGCCAGCACAGCTACCCGCCAAATTCCGCGGTGCAGACGTACTTTTTGTTGCACCGGTGATGGGCGAGTTGATGGAGCCTGGTTGGGTCGCCGCGGCAAACGCCCGCATCGCATGTGCGGGTTTGCAGGGTTTTTTAAAAATCGGCGCTGAACCTCTGGGCGGTGGCCGTCGAGTCCGTGCTCTCCCCGAAATGATTGACCCCGCCCTGCTTCACGGATTCGATGCCGTATTTTTGAGCGAGGAAGACGTCGCGATGGTCGGCATGCCAGAATTTTTGGACCAAATCATCTCATCCGTCCCGATCGTTGCGGTCACGGACGGCGAAAACGGCTGCACGATCTACGAAGGCGGCTCCAGCTTTAGGCTTGGGGTCTTCCCATCCAATACCGTCGACCCTACCGGCGCGGGTGACACCTTTGCCGCCGGCATGTCGCTTGGGCTAGGCCTTGGTTGGTCGACGCTGGATGCTGCTAGATTAGGTACCGCCGCGGCATCGGTGATTGTGGAAGGTTGGGGAGCCCAGACGGCTTCGGATCTAAAGCAGACTTTTGAACGATTCGCCGATATCGCCATTCAGAATCATTGATGGACTACATGAGCGGTTAAGCGTGTCCAAAAGTCATCCTTCAGAACGCTTTCTTCATTTAGCCTGAGTTCTTGGGCCAGCTCCAGACATTCGCCAATATTCGAAGTGGTCAACAAATCTTGTTCAATCAGCTCCAGACATAGACCTTCGAAAGCAATTTCATACTCGTCATGGAAGAGGTAGTCCTGAACGAACCCAATGGCTTCAGCCGACAATAGATTTTCGGTTTCTTCCAAGATTTTTGAAATCCTCGCCACTATCTCAATCCAGTCGATTTCTGCTTTTGACATGTATCTCGCCATTTTTTAGGTCGAACATCAGCAAATATTACAGAGACGTTCGACCTATTCTGCGCACATCGCAACATCATGAGGATAGGCGTGACTTAATGGAACACCATTAGTTACGGTAACAACGACAGCCTCTCGAACCACCACCGAACCGTGTCCGAACGCTCCGCGACGCTATTGCGCAGATAGGGTTTCGCCGCGCCCAGATAATTCCGTATCCATCGAAGCTTTAGTAGGATTCCTCGGTCGACTTCGGTGACCGGTTTTCCGACCAATGACCGCAGATCTTCGGAATCAAAACTTTCCATCAGCGCATGAATGATTTCGGAAAGTCTGCTTTCACATAACTCTTCGGACAAATCTCCAAATCGGCTGATTAGGCCAGCCCTCAATAAAAGCTCCGGCACCATCACCGCCGAAAGTGGCTCACCGGCCTCGACGAAACAACCCCACGCGCGCAGAGCGACATTTGCGGCATGCAGTCGTTCTTGGTGACCGATGTCTTCAAATGACAGAGCACGAGCCTTCGCAACGAAACCCAACGCCAGCCAATTGAAGTCAGCGGGCAGTTCAGTCCAAAGGTTTCCATCGACTTCTGAAGCCAAAATCTGGTCGATTTTTTCGGCCAGGCTGGCCGTGTGGTCGATACTCAAAAAACGCTCCATATTTTTCCGATATTCTTTCACCAACCGGTGCGTAAGGTTCAAGGAAATATTCTCGATACCTATCGAGCAACGCCTTACTCACTATGGCCCAAAGTCGTCTGGAGTGAACGCAAATCGGAGACCATAGGAATCGGTTTGTTCTCCAACTCCGAGAATTTCGCCCAATAGCGGATAGTATCCCAATGAATCTCGTAGTCGCTGCGTAAATAAGACAGAGTCGTCGCCCAAAACGGCCGGAAATCCTCTAGATTCAGGGGTGGGTCCTCAATTTGAGCGTCGTGAAAGCTCTGGATAATGATCTGCATAAGCGACCAACGCTCTTCGTCCGACTTCGCGACCACATATAAAGCCACTGCCGGAACAACGAGTTCAGGTTTGGCGATCTCCCATTCCCATTCTTGGCTCAAATCATCGAAGCCGACGGCTAGTTTGGTCGCCAAAGCAATCTGGGTTTTTCTGGATGCATATGGGATTTTTCGCTCGCTCATTTTCATATCTTCGTTAGAGCTATGCATAAATTTAGGAGTTAAGTTTTTCCAAAACTCGGATTTAAACCCATAAGATCACGACCTCAAATAGATTCAGGCACACCCAACCCCTGGGCGCCCGAAGTTATCAAGCGCAGAATCGCAATGAAGGCCATAGGAGCCACGCGGACCAAGCGCAACGGTGTGCTGCCTGAAACCCGACACCTGAAACCCGATACCTCAAGGCAGGTGATATTTCGGTCCGTCGACCACGCAGATTCGCCCATTTTCGACCTCGTCGATCAGAGCTGAATCAAGGTTCGACAAATGCACCCACCAACGTGGCATTGGCTCGAAAGGTGCTTTATTTGGCGTGCTTGCGATCGCCAGTGAATAGAGGTCCAAGGGGCCATCTGCCGCGCCGAGAATCGTGTGAACCGTGTTTCGATAGGACGAAATATGGCCACGGGCACGATCAAAAGCCTGTTCAATCCGCTCGGATCGTTGAACACCGTGGCCTGGCAGCAGTAATTCTATGGGCAATTCAGCCAAACGCTCCAGGCTCTCGGCGTAGGTTTGAAGGTCATCGCCCATGCCGCGGGACAAGGGCGTGGGCGTCGCCAAGATGACATCACCCGAAAATAGCCATCCTCTGGACGGCTCAAAAAGGGCGATATGATAGGGGTCATGACCGCGCGCATCCACGACTTGCAGCTCGAGGTCCGCGACTTTTATCGACGCGCCAAACTCATAAAGGTCGGCGTTTCGTACCGGTTCTTCGCCAAATTCATCGACCATTCCGGCAAAATGATTTCCCTTACGAACCCCCTTATAGGCTTTGGCCATCATCGTGCGGGCGGGCTCGGCAAACGCCATTTCGCCCCAGGCCGACCAATCGTTGGTGGCGTCTTGGTAGGCATGCCAGGCCTCAAGATGTGGTGCCACGCCAGCCCACGTCGTTTGCGGTGCGTCACTACGACGGCTCAATTGAGCCGCGAGGCCCATATGGTCGATATGCGTATGCGTGTAGAGCCAATGGTGCACGGTTTCGACCGTGCCGCCCAAAACGCCAAGGGCTGATTCCAAACCGGCGAGCGTCCAAGGCCAGCCTGGATCGATGACGACAAGGCCAAGGGCGGAGCGGTAAATCCAGGTGTTGATCAACAACGCCCCGCGCGGATTAAACAGACGCAGACGAAAAAGATCCTCGGCGACCTCATTTAGGGTTCCCCAATCTTCCGAGATGTTCAGGCGTTGCGTCATTTCGATTCCTTCAGGGGCAATCCCAATGCGCGAGCCACCAGACGGGCATCGCGCGGGACGTCATCCCCTGGCACGAGGCGATAGTCCATCGCGGCTCGCAAAGCTACCTCGACATCAAGCTCGCCGGCTGCAGCTTTTTCAAGCGCTGCAGGGTCGGTGATGCCAGCGATGCGCATGCAGTGGGCACCCTGGATGTTTACGACATCCGGAAAATGGGTCGCGATTAATACGTGATCGCCCATCTGGACCCGCGCCTCGACCACCTCTTTTGCGATCGCGGCACCCTCATCTGGATGGGTTCCTCGCCCAAGCTCATCAAAGAGCCATAACGTGTTTGAGGTTCCCCACCACGAGACCAATCGACGGACCTCTCGACCAAAAGAAGACAGACCCCGAATCGCCTCGTCGGCATCGGCGCCCACATAAACCACGTGGTCAAAAGGTCGGACTTCGCATTCTTGGGCTGGCGCCGGCATGCCGTGACGCAGGCACCAATGGCAAAGCCCCACCAGACGCAGCAGTGCGGACTTGCCGCCCATATTGGGGCCAGTCACCACCATCAAGTTCGTCATCGTGATATCGACTCGCTGAGGAGCCTCAAGGTCGATCGCGTATCCGGCTTGAATCTTCGTCGCATCGGCCCACCTGGGAAAAGACCCGCCGATCTCGTCGCGAAGGCGCAATTTGGCGAGATCGAAATCCAGGACACTCAGAAAATCCTGCGCGTCTTGAAGAACCTCACGGGCGGCAAAAACATGCGACGAGATCGCCTGCAGAACTTTCGCTACACATGCGTCATGAAGTGATTGCGCCTCTTTGAGAGCCACTTCGGCGTCTTTCAATGCTTCCGAATCGAGCACCCAGGCATCACCACTCCGTGTCAGCCCTGCAGCACCTTGAAAGGCTGGACCGCCATGCCCATGTCCGTGGATATCAAATCGCAGCCCAAGGCCGGCAAAGCCGGATTCCAGGTCCTTGCGCAGGGCCGAAACTTCACGGCGAGCGCTCTTTAGGGCCGCCCGCGCACTCGCAAGTTCGGGCTCGTTCGCGTCGCTCACCAGAAATCTAGCGGACGGCGTTTCTTCGGGATGAATGGCATTCAGAAAGGTCCGCAGTCCATCGGCTTGTCGACGGCATACACGCTGCAAAGGCTCGAGCTCTGCAAGGGCCTGCATCGCATGAAACCCGAACCTCTTCAGGGCAAAAAAATCGCCTTCGGTTCCCACCCAATCCGTGTCGACAAGCTGGTTCAACAACGAGCGAAGGTCGGGAAGCTCTCGCAGATGACCGCGAACTCGATTCTCTCGGTCATTATCGCGCGACCAGAGTTCAACCGCCTTCAGACGCCCCCAAAACTCGCCCCATTCATCATGGGACATCGGCGTTCTGAATCCAGACTCACGACGGCACAGCGCACTGTCGGGCGTCAGGCGAGCGATCAAAGCGGGCACACCGATCAACGTGCGGGTCGTGTCGTCACAAAACCCCTGGACCGCGTCACTTGTGATTTCATCACGCGGCGTTATCCTCAACTCATCCGACATCAAAATCACCTGAGGGACAAAAATGGGCGAACACGATTCCGACAACGCATCTTCAGGCTCACATACGATACCTACAGAAGCAATCGATCAAGGCTCAACCGTAGAGTTAGACCGATACACCATCATGCAACGCGTGCAACAGGATATGCGCCTGACTGACAATCCGACCGTCAGGATGCCGGCGCAGACTGCAGAGAGTGAGGAAAGCGAAGACACCAAGGCCACACAACAGCTTCCAGCGATCACCGAGAATACAACTCTTCAAAGCGCAGATCCGACGCTTCTGGCGGCTTTAAAAGTGCCGGACACGAACATGAAAACTTTGGACATCGTGATGGAGCCGATTTCGGCGATTTCTGGAGCGATCACGACGCCGATTTCGGCACGAATGGAGTTTGAAGCCGTGATCCAAGAAGGAGGCGTGATTCAGATTCCCGAGGTGTTTCTAAGAAGTGGCCACGCTCGGAAGGGCCTGCGAATCCGAGTCATCGCGGACCTGGCTTAGGAGTCGCAAATCGGCGCACCAATCACAATGAAGGGCTAACGCCTGTGCCACCAACAAAAAGGCCGGGCTGGAGCCCGGCGCACCAATCACAACGATGGTATCGCCTAACAAAAAAGCCGGGCTGGAGCCCGGCGCACCAATCACACCAACAAAAATGCCGGGCAAGAAGCCCGGCAAAAACTGATAACTGAAAACCGATAACGGCCGAAGGCCCTCAGCGACGGTAAACGAAGGTGCTCTCGGTCGTTGTCATGCCTTCTTCGTCACGCGCCACCACGGCAATTCGGTTCATACCCTTGAAGAGCGGGACACTTGTGTCGATCTTGATCTTGTCGCCGCTGGTATGAACGTACTTCAGTTTGCGCGAGTTAAACTGCGCGTTGTCTCGGTTGTAGACGTAGATGTAATAATCCTTGACCCCCGAATCATCCGACGCCAGCCCCTTAAGATCCACCTTGGTTGAGGTGGTCATGAACGACGCAGGCGTCAATTCGATCGACGGAGGCTGATACATCATCGAGGGCTTCATCCCTGCAGCTGCACCCGCCGTATCTTGGACGGTCACAGCGCTGGCTGGAATCCAACCCGAGCGACCATTCAAGTCCACCTTGAACCAACCCTCGGTCTTGCCGAGCACCGGAAGATGCGACTTGGCAGCAGCCACTGCGGCAACATCCGAGGTCGTCGACGCTCCCGAGAACACCTTGGCGGGGCCCGCGGTCACGATCGCAAACCCTTTCTGTGCGCCAAGTTTGCCGTCTTTCTCGAAGAACGGAACGGTGAATTTCTTGGCCGTCAGCTGACGGTAGGTCGTGTCGTAAACATCGACCTCAAGATCGATCATGTTGTTCTTGGGAGCAGCTTTGACGTCGAATTCAAATTCCACCGACACCTGCTCGCCGACCTTGATCGCCGGGATCTTTTCGCGGCCAGCCTTAAGGTAGACCGCTTCTTGCGCCAGGCTCTTCAGGAAGACAATCGTCTCGTCACTGTCGGCACGGCCAACATTTTTGACGATGACTCGGAGCTTGGCGTTTTCGTTCAGCGAAAGTCGCCCGTCGCCCGATGAATCAGTCACTTCGTAAGAAAATGCGAATTGCGGAAGCAGGTTGCCTTCAATGATCAGCGGAAGCTCGACCTTATTGTCGAATGGGACGTTATCGTCGCTTAGCGACAAGGTCACCAAGTCGTGGCGCGAAGGCACGTCACGAGGGATGCTCACATCCACGCTCCACGAGCGTGACTGACCAGGATTAAGCTTCCCAAGGACGAACTCACGATCATCAAGCGAGGCATTATCACTGACCGTCATTCCCTTGAGGCGATAGACAGGTTTATCCGAGTTGTTCGTAACCGAGAGTTCGAGTTTGAACTTGTCTCCGGCCTTAACGTTGGTCGAGGTCGACGACTTGAAGTCGACGGCAAGTTTAGGGCTCTTCGGCGAAGTTCCTTCACTCCAATCGATGCCGTACTTCTTGAGTTCGCGCTTGATAGCTTCGTTTTCGGCTTTGGCCGCTGCGTCGAGTTCAGGAAGAAGCTTTTCAACCAATTCCTTTCGGTTCCACGTCGTGCCCGCTTTCGCGATCAATCGCTGAGCAAGTTTGATTTCGAAATCTTCGCGGAATTTGTCGGGCTCTTCGATCTCGGGTTCCTCATCCTTGTCCTTATTCTTTTCGTACTTCGCGATCTTGTCGCTCAACTCTTTGTCGAAAAAGCGGATCGAGTGTTGGCCGAGCTTCGCTTTCTTGGTCGCATCATTGGTGAGGTGAGAGCTCAGGTCGCCTTCGCGAATCACATTCAACGAAGGGAACATGTCCACGAGGTCGCGAGTCAGAATCACCGGCGCAGAATGGAAGTCGGGGATGATGCCCGTGCTCTGAATCGAAATTCCACCTGGCGTCAGGTATTGAGCCACGGTCAACTTCAGCGCTGATTCATCCGGGAACGGCGTCAGCACTTGCACTGAGCCCTTTCCGAATGTTGTGTCACCAACCACGACGGCGCGGTCGAGATTCTGCAACGCACCTGCCACGATTTCGCTGGCAGAAGCACTGCCCGCGTTCACGAGCACGATGATCGGGTATTTCGGCTCGGTGCCAGCTGCGTGAGCCTCACGGCGTTCTCGCACGACATTTCCTGCGGACACGGTGCTGACAATCACACCGGAATCCACGAACAGATCGCTGATGCGAATCGCCTGATCCAAAAGCCCGCCTGGATTGTCGCGGAAGTCGATCACGAGACCGTTCATTCCGCCCATCTTCGTCTTCAGATCTTCGAGCTGCTTCTTAAGGTCCGAATAGGTGTTGGCTTGGAAATTCTTGATTTTTACATAACCGGTTTTGTTCGACAGGGCTTGAGATTCCACGGAGTCGATCTTGATGATCGCACGCGTGATGACGAATTTACGTGATTCGTCCCAGCCCTTTCGAAGAACCCAAAGGTCGACGTCAGTGCCGGGTTCGCCGCGAAGCATATTCACTGCGTCCGTCAGGCTCATGTTGACCGTCGATTCCTCGCCGATCCGTGTAATGCGGTCCATCGTCTTGAGGCCCTTTTTCGAGGCCGGTGTTCCGTCGATGGGGCTGATGACTGTCAATTGGCCGTCACGCAACGAAATCACGATACCAAGCCCGCCGAACTTGCCGCCGGTCTGGGTCTGCATCTCTTCGTAATTCTGAGGAGGCAAAAGATTGGAGTGTGGGTCGAGCGTCGAGAGCATGCCGTTGATGGCTGCATACTCGACGTCCTGATATTTCATGTCGGCGTTTGGCTTCAGGTGTTGCTGAACAAATCCAAAAATTTCTTTCAGACGGAAACTCATCTCCCAGAGGCTCTCGATCTTCGCGATCTCGAACTTCTTGGATTTTTCGTTCACCGAAACGACCGCGCTGGTCGGGTGAGCGTCGCGATCCTTGTCGAAAGCAACCACGACCTCGGGGATCGAGTTTTGAATTTCATCGAGCGCGTAGACCAACATCTTGTTGGGATCGATACGCTCAGGCTCGACGTAATTATCCTTCACCTGAAGCAGCACGCGATTCAGGATCTTCAACGACGAGAGGTCGTAATCCGTACTTGCGTCTGATGCGGACCATGCGGTGTTGCGAAGATCAAACTCCACACCCCGGTCACTAAATTGAACGCTGAGCGCAAATGCGATTGCGAGCGCGATGGTCGCCACGACGTACCGACCGTGGTCCCTAAAGAATTTCATTTTGACGGCCTGTATTCAGAAAGTTCAGCTCTATTTGAGAGTGTAGGTCCTTGTACGCCACGCGACAAGGAAACAGCCTCTCCTATGGAACATAGAAAGAGGCCAACTTCATCCCCGAACCCCAAAATTCTACTCGGAGAGTTCGCGAGAATCGCGAGCAAAGAGCCAAAGTGCGCCTACAACAACCCATAAACCAAGCCCCGCCCATAGGAGCGACCAGAACGTCGCGGGCAAGCCGGTGAACTGCGCCATATTAAGCGCATCGGTGTGTTGGTCCGAGCCGACCGTGATCGAAAACAGCGTTTTCAACCCTCGAAGGCTATCCAGCGTGGTGTGCGCCGCAAGGAACATCAAATACGTGTGTGCCAGACCTCTGCCACCAAAGGCGCCGACTCCAATGGTCAAGAGCCCAACCCCTGCGCCCACGGCCCAGGTCAGCAAGCCACCGGTCACCGAGATGTACACCACGGTGGCCAGCAAAACGATCCCGCCCATGGCAAGTCCGGCGGTCCCGCTTTTTTCGACATTACGGCGCTGCACGCCATAAGCGATCAAGGTGCCGCCGAGTCCCGCGCCAATCATGGCGATCCACTTGGAGCCGTAACCCGCAAAAGCGAGCGTCGCCAGCACCGTCACAGCACCAACGACCACCAGAGTGGCGGAGGCCCGACTCGATCGGCGCGCCGTCAGAAGCAAAATCGCCCCCACGATCACCGAGCCCAGGTAGCCCGCAGTGCTGATGGCCATATTCCACCCGCCCCAGGTCTTGGTCAGGCCACTCGTGTCCCACGAGACATGCATGCCCTCCACTCGACCGCCCGTCAGAACCGCCGCGAGCGCATGACACGACTCGTGAACAAAGGTCCCAAAGAGATCGAATGGGTACAAGAACCAGTGCCCAAACGGCACGAAGGCGGTCAGCAAGCTGGCCAAAAATGCAACGATTAGAAGGGTTATGGACGGTCTGTCTTTCATGGAGTCACCTCACCGCCATACAACATGACGCCTCAACGATCGTATTCCTTGACCTACTGGAGGCACTCAAGGTCGAGGCGGTCGATGAAACCATCGCAGTCGTCATCGATGCCGTCGGTGCAGTCGCGCTCGAACGTCGACGAAGGTTCGCAAACCTCGGTCGGCACGCCGCAAGCGGCGAGCACATTCAAGACACCTTCGGTCGAGACAGCGACTTCGTCGCAAAGCAAGGGGCACAATTTGATCGTTGTGCCTTCGACGTAAAAACCGCGGTCTCCGCAGAGATTCGCCGCAGTCTTACTGACCAGTTCGGTGGTGTCTGCCGGAGTCGCCTTCCACTCAAGCGCGATGCCATCGGTCAAAATCTGCTGACCTGCAGGCGCATCGGGCAACGCGATTTCACAACCGATCTTGGATTGTTCGATCACACCATGTGCGATCTCGCGGAAAACCACATCGTAGGAGTCAAACGAACAAACCGGAAAGCGAAGCCCCCCCGTGGCGATCGAAAGCTTCTGATACTCAGGAGCCGCATCTTCGCCAGTAGAGCAGGTCGAATCGACGATCGCGTCCGTCGGAAGCCAAGCGTTGGCGCCATTATCATCAAGCCCAATGATGCTATGAAAGACGTAGTTTCGTTTGCCTGCCGTTCCAAACTGGCTTCCCAAAGCGAAGAGCTGAGTTTCGAAGTTAGCCGCGGTCACTGTGGAGTTGTCTGGGAAGCGCCCAGTAGGATCATCGTCGGTGATTTCGACGATAACCTTGAACGCATCCTCACGCAGCCACTGCTTATAACCATCAGGTGCAAAGCCGTTCTTGTCGGGACTGTCGTAGGCTCGAATCAGGGCCTGCAACGAGTCATGGCTGCCAATTTGAAGATCGTAATGAAAGAAGTTGCTCGTGTTCACGGGCGCATTTGGCGGAGGATTGCAGGTGCCGCCAGAAAGCGGCTCTGAAACACAGACGTCCTCGTCCTGCCAGTCTCCGTGGCTTGTCACCATGATCACGCGAAAATCCAGACCGCTGGTGCGAATGATATCGGCGAAGCTGGCGTTGATATTTTCACCGACTGAGCGAGCTTCGTCACTCATCGAGCCCGAGTTATCGATCACAAAAATGATGTCGACCGGCTTTTCTTCAAGGCTCGCTGAATACCGTTCAAACCCGCACGGCACGTCGGATTCGTTGGGATTGCTGCCTGAAGTCGCTTCGGATCCGTCCAAGAGGCCGTCTCCGTCGGAATCGGCGGCCAGCGGATTGGTCCCCAGATTTCGTTCTTCGCCATCGGTCAGGCCGTCCCCATCCGAGTCCGGATTATTAGGATCGGTGCCAAGAGTGGCTTCATCCGCATCGGAGACGCCGTCACCGTCGGAATCCGGGGCAGTCATGTTATTCGTGACATTATTGGGTGTGTTGTTGGTTCCCGAAGCATTATTGGTCGACTGCGAGGTGTCGTCGCTGCAAGCGCACAGCACCAAGGCGATAGCAAGTAGGAGGTTTCTGGAAGTCACGTGGGGTCACCCTTAATCAGTTGATATATCCGGGGAGTGTATCGGCAATTGCTCATGTTTTCCACTCGTAGAAGCTGCAAAGTTGCGCCACACATAGGTGTGTGGTAATTCCTCACGTCGTGAACTGACGCCCGAATTACCATCCCAACTCGAACGAGTGGAGCCACATGAGCAAGGCGCGAACGCCGTCTGGAAGCTTCATCAGCTGCCTAATGGCCCTATTGCTGACGGTCCCGAATCCTGCCTTCGCGCAAGGATTCGAGTTTGGCGAAGATGACACTGCAACCAAAACCGATACGAAATCGAAGTCCAATGACGACGATGACGATGGGGGTCTTGAGTTCACTTCCGACGACTTGTCGGAGGAAGACACCAAGGTCGAGGAAAAAATTCCTCAGGTGGCAGTGGTCTCGATCCCAAGTGACGATAACGATCCCGAGCGACGCGCCGAAATTCAGGCGAAAATGCTTGAGTTTGCCAAGTCGGTCCCAAAGATCCTCGTGGCAGGCCCGGAAACCGTTCTGCCTGGACTTCAGGGTCGAGACCTCGCCTCGTGCGTGACCGACCCGATCTGTCTTGGGTCGGTGGGGGACGAAGCACAGGTCGACCGAATTCTTCTGACTCGCGTGAAATCTGGGCCAGATGGTCTTCAGCTCGACACCGATTATTTCGAAGTCCAAGACCGACTCTTCATCCGTTATGACTCCAAGAAAGGACTCAGCGGAACTTCCGACCTTGTCGAAGCGGTCGTGCCTTCCATGAAGATCGTCCTCGATATTCGTGATGGCTCGAGCAAACAGACCTATGTCGGCAAAGAAGATTCCAGCATGGTTCAGAGTATCGTGGCCTACGGGGCTGCAGGACTCGCCGCAGCATGTCTGGGTGCAGGAATCTATTATGGCATGGATGCGTCATCGCAAGTGGATGATTTTGAAGCCGCTAAACGTGCGGACGGGACCTACCCGTTCACACAAAAGAAGGCTCAGGACATGATCCGCGATGCCGAGAGCAGCGCCACCACAGCCAACGTTTTCTACGGTTTGACCGCGGCTCTGACTGTCACTAGCGTGGTGTTCTTCCTGATCAAAGGCGGCTCTGATGTCTCCAACGATCAGGAACGGACGATCAATGATTTTCATATCAGCCCGGTGATTACCGAAGCTGGTGCCGGCGTTGGCGCCGGATTCACGTTCTGAGGATAGTCATGCGCTTATCTCATCTAATTGCTGTTGCTGGTGTAAGCCTCATTGCAGGTCTTTGGACTGGTTGCACGGTTGACCTCACTGCCGACGAAGAGCCTATTTACCAATGCCTTTCCGACGATGATTGCATCGACGGATACGAATGTCGGTCAGACGGTTTATGCCATAAACTCTCGGTCGACATAGACCCGCTTTGCATTGATAAGGATAACGACGGCTACGGCGTCGGTACCATTGAGGAACGCAAAAAATGCTCTCTTTGCGAGACCTTGGGCCTCTGTGATGAAGATTGCGACGATAACGACAAAACTCGCAGCCCTGGCGCGGGCGAGGCTTGTAACGGTCGCGACGACAACTGCAACGACGACATCGACGAGCCTACGCTTTGTGAATCAACGCAGGATTGTCTGGCACTTAGCCCCTACATTCCCGCAAACACGTCGGTAACCTGTGAAAACCAGCAGTGTGTGGTTAAAATGAACACACAGATTTGCGCCACAGAAGGCTGTCCTTGCAATGCGGACCCTATCGCGTGCGAAGCCAGCGCATATGCGCCTGTTCCGGATCCCTCCGAATGCCTCTGAAAAGACCGGTAGGCCAATAGGCCTGCCGCGTTTTCGGTTTTCGGTTCTCGGACGCACTTCCTGACGTTCCACCCGACTCCCTTCAAATCATAGATATCAAAGGCAAAGGGCTTGACGGGCGCTTTCGTCTTGAACAAGCCATTCGACAAGATAGGATGGAATCAGATCCTTGTTAAATCTGGGCGGGAGGTCTTGTCATGCGCTTATCTCATCTTATTGCACTCGTTGGCGTTTGTTTCGGAATGGGTCTTTGGGCCGGTTGCACCGTTGACCTCAGTGATCCAGGCCCAGGACATTTTCAATGCGCCAGCAGCGCAGATTGTTTGGAGGGCTATGAATGCCGAGCCGACAACCTTTGTCATGAACTCACGTTAAACAACCAGTGGTTTTTTTGCATCGACAACGATGGTGACGGTTATGGCGTGGGGACCATCGAGGAACGACAGGGATGTCCGCTCTGCGAAAGCCAAGGCCTTTGCGACGAAGATTGCGACGACAGCGACAAAACTCGCAATCCAGGTGCGGGCGAAGCGTGCAATGGTCGCGACGACAACTGCAACGATGACATCGACGAGCCAACCACTTGCGCGAGTGCACAAGATTGTCAGGCTCTCAGCCCCTACATCCCGGCGAACACGTCGGTGACCTGTGAAAACCAGCGATGCGTGGTCAAAATGAATAATCAGTTCTGCACTCCTGCACGCAACGATTGTCCATGCGCCGAGCCCGTCGCATGCGAAGCCAGCGCCTATATGACTCCGGCCGAATGCATCTGAGTGAGGCCTTCGGCGTTTTCGGTTGTCGGTTGTCGGTTGTCGGGTGTCGGTTGTCGGTTGTCGGTTGTCGGACTGGCTATTCTGACGCGGCGAGTGAATCGCAATGCAGCTGCGGACCAACTCCCTTGACCTCCTGAGACCTGACCTCCTGAGACCTGACCTCCTGAGACCTGACCTCCGATTACGATGGAGCCTGTTCATGCGCTTATCTCATCCTATCAAGGTCATTTATGTTGGCCTTCTTTTAGGTCTTTGGACCAGTTGCACGGATGACGGTGGGACCACTCCCACTGGCTGCGTTAACAACGAAGGTTGTTTGGAAGGGTATGAATGCCACGGCGACGGCCTTTGTTATGAAAACGCGATCGTCGACGACGTGTTTTGTATCGATAACGACGGCGATGGCTATGGCGTCGGTACCATCAAGGCTCGCCAAAAATGCCCTCTATGCGAGAGGTTGGGTCTTTGTGGTGAAGACTGCGACGACAATGACAAAACGCGCAGCCCCGATGGTGGCGAAGGCTGCAATGGGCGCGACGACAACTGCAACGGTGAGATCGACGAGCCAACCCCTTGCAACAGTGCGCCAGATTGCCAGGCCCTTACTCCCTACATCCCTGCGAACACGTCGGTGACCTGCGAAGACCAGCAATGTGTGGTCAAGATGGACACACAGCTCTGCTTCAATGGCGCGAACCCTTGCCCTTGCAACGCAGAGCCCGTTGCGTGTGAAGCCAGCTCATATGCGACGGTTCCTGCCACCTCCGAATGCCTCTGAGGGCCGTCGGCGTTTTCGGTTCTCAGTTTTCGAGCGGGCAGATTTGATGCGTCGAGTGAATCGCAATGCAGGCCATAGGGGGCCTGCGGACCAATCACCCTGACCGCCTGAGACCCGACCTCCCAACACCCGAGACCTGCCTCCTGAGACCTGACCACCTGAAACCCGACCTCCTGACACCCGATACCCGACAACCGAAAACTGAGTTATCCTAGGCTCATGCAACCCACCGCAAATCCCATCGACATCACAGGTAAAACGCTCGACGGGCGCTTTCGCCTTGAGCGCGCGATTGGGCAAGGTGGGATGGGCACGGTGTACGAGGCCACTCAGCTTTCGGTCGGTCGCAAAGTCGCGGTCAAGACGATCAGGGCAGACGTGATCAGCCCATTGGTCGAGGGCCGTTTCATGCAGGAAGCGCGCGTCCTTGCCGACATTCGCCATGCCAACGTGATTCAACTTGTGGAATTTGGCCGAGATCCAGAACTGGATGTCCTCTATTTCGCGATGGAGTTTGTGGCGGGCACTTCACTGGCGAGTGTGATGCGCCAAGGCGCGTTGGCACCTGAATTTGCGCTCGAGGTCGCCCGGCAGATTTGTTCAGGGCTCGCTCAGGCCCACGCCGCCGGCATCATTCACCGCGATCTCAAGCCTGAAAACGTGATGTTGACGGTCAGCGCCGAGAACACCCTGCAGGTGAAATTACTCGACTTCGGAATCGCTCAGGCGATTGCTGCCGAGACTCGCCTCACCGCAACCGGCGCCATCACGGGAACGCCGCATTATATGTCGCCGGAGCAAGCTCAGGATTTCAGGATCACCTCGGCCAGCGACCTCTACAGCCTGGGGGTGATCCTCTACGAGATGTTGAGCGGCAGCCTTCCCTTCCGCGCAGACACGCCGCTTGCGCTACTTTTTAAACACGTTCAGGAACCGCCCGTACCACTGGACGACCAAACTGCAGGTCTGCCGGATGGTGTCTCGGATCTCGTCATGGACCTGCTTGAAAAATCGGCGCAGACGCGGCCCTCAAGCGCGACCGAGGTAGGCAGGCGCATCGACGAACTGCGACGTCGACTGAAAATGCCCACACTTGAAATCGAAGTCGTAGATGGCTTGCCAACTTTTGAGGCGTGGAAAGCCACCCACCATTCGATACACGAATTTCAGCACTCAAGCGCTTTGGTGGCGCAGGTCGAGAGGCCCAAAAAACTCAGCTGGCCAAACTTGATTGGCCTGCTGCTCTTCATCGGCGCGACCGTCGGTGGCTTGTATCTACGAAACGACACCATCCCTGAGCGCGCCCCTGAACCGCCCGTAGAAAAGATCGAGGCACCTGAGCAGGGAATCGTCTACATGCTCGCAGCGAAGCATATAGAGCTTGCTCAACGCTCTGCAGTGGAAGAAATGGCCGTCCATTTGAGGGAAGAATCCGACGCGCGGGAAGATCTCGAAATTTCGGCGACGCCAAAAGGCCCAAAACCTGCCGGACCGTCACGTGAGGTCGTGACAAAAACCACCAAAGTCGAATCCCAGCCTGAAGCTGTGCCCAAGGGCCAAAAAACCCGTGCCGTCAATGCGGCAGGAATCGTTCGAACCACGGTTCCGCCCATCGATGATGCCACTCTTGCAATGCGTAAATTCAAAGCAGGCGGCACGTGCGACGGCACCCAACACTGTGTGTTTGAGAGCTCCGAAGCCCCTGGACATGTGGCGTGCCTGTCGAAATCGACCTGCAAAGCCGACTGCATCATCGGAAACTGCAAACAGTATTGCCTGGACGAAGCCACGTGCGAGTTTTCATGCACCGGTGGTGGATGTCAGCGCATGGCGATTCCCACCGCAAAAATGACTGAAAAGGACTAGACCGACGCGGGTCGAAGCTTGCGGTAGAAAAACGCGCACATCGCGATCGTTGCAATCGCAATCAGCTGGCTTGTACTCAGGCCCAAAGCCTCGCCTCTAGGATCAGCGCGGATGAACTCCACCATGAATCTGGCCGAGGCGTACATCATCCCCATCACCAAAATCAGCTGTCCATCAAAGGTCTTGCGGGGCCGCAACCACAAGTAAACAAACGCAAAGATCGCAAACGCGTACGCGCTTTCGATGAGTTGAGTCGGCCAAACAGGCAGACTCGCCTGAATCCCCTGTGCCCATTGGGTCGAAAGCATGGAGTGCAAGTGGTCAAAATGTTCGTTGTAGGCGGGTGAGCCCACCGGAAATCGAACACCCATCGGGTTTTCGCAAACGGCACCGTAACAGCAGCCGGCTCCAAAACAGCCCAGGCGGCCGATCGCGATCCCAAGTGGCACGCCGTATCCGCCGAAATCCAAAACCTTGACCAGACGCATTCCATGACGTTTGGCGTACACCACCACAAAGGCGACACAGGCCAGCAACGATCCGTAGACCGTGAGCCCGCCTGCCCAGAATTTGAGCCAACGGAAACAGTCTTGAGCCGGATAACACAGGCCATCGTCTGGGCGGCAGATGCTGCCGATATCACGGCCGCTTTGCTGGGCGGTCATACAGTCGATATTGCCGGAACATGGCAGGCCAGAGGCCAACCAGCGGCCCTCAAGCTGAAAGGGATCGGTGCAAAGATGGATATAATCCATCAGGTAGCCGTCCACAAAAACATGCAAGACGCGGCCACCCGCAATGCCCACGATCAAAAGCCAGATCACGAAATCGGCGTATTGTTTTTGTTCAAAACCCGCAGCGTTTGCGTCTTTCCAAGAAAGGCGAGCAGCCAGGATAAAACCCAGCATTAGCGCTACAAAGTAGGTTGGAATCGTGAATCGAAGGTCGCCGTCGAGCCCGACCCACCGACTGTCAAAGAGGGTGGGAAACAATGGGACCTCAGGTAGACTCGGCCGATTCGGCCTCGATCTTAGGGGCTTTTCTAGATTTGATTCCGTCGACGATCATTTCGATGACCATCAGCGAGACACCGATCACGATGAAAGAATCCGCGATGTTGAACGTGGGCCAACGGTAGACGTCAGTCCATTTCCAGACGATGAAGTCGATGACGTACTCGTAACGAACTCGGTCAATCAGGTTGCCGATGGCCCCGCCACACACGAAGCTCAAAGCGAAGACCAGCAGCTGTTGCTTCAGTGCGACGCCACGAAGGATCCACAGGATCACGAGCACCGCGAGGATGCTCACCACAATGAAGAACGGAGCGCGCACAGAATCCGGCGCGTTCGCCAAAAAGCTGAAAGCCGCGCCAGGATTACGTGTGTACTGGTAGTCCCAATGGTCAGGAATCACGACAACTTCACGCCAACGCACTTCGAGTTTCTGCCCGGCCTTGACGGTATCGCTCTCGCGAACGGCAACGGCGGCGTCAGTCGTGGTTGAAAACGCGATGCGTTTGAGTTCGTCCTCGGTATTCGTTGGAGCAAACTCAGAGGCGAGGAATTCCTTAACGGTCTTTCCATCGGCTTCAGGCGGCACATCCAACTGAATGAAGTGGTTGAAAGACCCTCGAGACGTCGCAAGGCGATTCGAAGCAATACCTTTCGTCCACTGGTCCAGACCAACCGCGAATACGATGATCACTAGGACCTGCGCAAACTTAAGCAACATCTCTCGATTCATGACACGCTCAGGAAAAATACGAATTACTGAGTACCCGTCTATAAAGGCCCCGTCCAGTGTTCATTATTCCTGATTCGCCTCGCGCCTTTCGACGTCGAGCTCCATCAGGTCATAGGCACCCACAACGTTCGGAAAGATCTCTCGAGCGTCTTTCACGAAGATATCAGGACGCGGATACTTCTGCGAAAGATGGGTCAGGACCAGCTTTTTCGCCCCGGCCTCAAGCGCACAACGAGCTGCATCCCCTGCGGTCGAATGTCCGCGTTCATGCGCCAGCTTCTCATCGCCAGATGGGTAAGTGGCCTCATGAATCAACACGTCAGCATCACGAGCAAGCTCGATCGCGGCGGGGCAAGGAGAGGTGTCGGTGCAGTACGCGATGCGCACGCCTGGACGGGCCGGCCCCAGCACGTCAGACGGCTGAATCGTTCGGCCATCCTCGAGCACGATCGTTTCGCCCTTCTGCAGCCTGCCAAACATCGGACCTGCTGGAATCCCGAGCTCACGAGCCCGCTCCAGATCGAATCGACCGGGTCGCGGATCCTCGATGTACACGTAGCCCCAGGTCGTAATTCGGTGCCGCAGCGGATGCGCCTCGATGCGAAAGCCATCCCCTTGGAAAACAACGCCAGGGCCTTGTACTTCGTGGGTTTTAACGGGAAATCCCGGCCACAAAATCTGGAGTTCCCTCAAGGTTTTGAACCATTTCCGCAGACCAACCGGTCCAATCACGTCCAAGGCCTCGGTTCGTTGATTCAGCGTCAGCGACCCGATAAAGCCCGGCAGACCGTTCACGTGGTCGCCATGGAAATGTGTGAGCAAGATCCCGCGCAACGCGCCTTGACGCACCGGTGCACGCTGCAACTGAATCTGAGTTCCCTCGCCACAATCGAACATGAACAGGTCGCCGTCTCGAAAGAGAACAACCGATGAGACGCCACGGAATGGCGTCGGTTTTCCGCTTCCCGTCCCCAGGAATACAAGCTTCAGCATCGTGGCTACCAAATCATAGGGCCGGCCCAGGGCCGTTCTAACAACCGACTACAGCCCGAAAGACAACGAAATCGTCTGTCCGTTTTGGACAAAAAGGAAACGATCCGGGTGTTCTTCCCAGGTCGTTTTGCCGTCCTTCAGGCGCACGAGCTTGTAAGCGAATACAAGCCCGGATGGCAACGACAGGTTGAGGGCCAGCTGACCGTTCTTCTTCGAAAAGGTCGGAGCTTGGCGGTCAGGTGACCAATTTCCGAGCTCAGGGCCTGACCCCACGAGCATCAACGACTCGCCCTCGGCGAGCTCTACGTTGTCCACAATAACTTCGATTTGAGTCTTGGTGTTCTTGCTCTTAGCCGCCCGGTATGCCGCCAATCGCTTGGCATCTGATTCCAAAATCGTGACGGTGGTCTGTCCCGCTGGCACTTCGACCTGAGTCATATCGGTTCCAAGCTCGGCCGGAATCTTGACCGTCCTGAGACCCATCGTCGCATTGACCACAATCAAGATGACCTCGGGCTTGGCGTCGTCCTGACTCACGCGCAGATAGGCCAGAAAACCGTCTTCGACCTCGAGCAGCACGTCCATCCCGTTTTGAAATACCGAACGCATGCGTCGTCGTTCCAAACCATCATGAATGGCGCGACCCAAAGCGTGGTCAGCTTCGAAATTCATGTCGGCACGGTTCTCAGGTTCCTGCGCCCCCTCAAGGCCGGCTTCGGTGCCCCAGGTGAATGACGGCGTGCCTCGGGCGGTCAGCATGAACTGCAATGCCTGGCGCACGCGCCCCAGATCACCATTACAGGCTGTCAAAATGCGAGGCAGGTCGTGATTGTCGAGCAAGGTAACAAGGCCTTCACGATGGGCGCCGAGCATGTCTCCATAGAGCCGGTCTGCCGACAGCACCGCCGCAAGTCGGGCGGGTGAATGGTCTTTGCAAAAAACATCAACCATCGCGAAGTGAAGCGGGAAATCGAACATAGCGTTGAACCCACCATCCCTGGCCACGGCCGCTACGTTGGCTGCATTCCCATCGAGCAATTCGCCAAGCAGCAGAAATTCTGGGCCGCCTGCCGCCTTGGCTTCGGCGTTAAAACGTTGCCAGAACGCGTTCGAGATATGTTTGACAGCATCAAGGCGAAAGCCCGCCGGTTTGACCTTCGAAATCCAGGCGAGTGTGCTTCCCGCAACCCAATCGTAGGCTTGTGGAACCGACTGATCGATGTCCGGAAGACCATGCACATCAAAGTTCTGCACCTGATTCTTATCGTTCCAGTCCGTGATTCCGCCATTCAAGTGAAACCACTCTGGATGGCGCGCCACCAGCTCAGATTCAGGGGCGACATGGTTCAAGACCACGTCCATCACCAGGCGCATTCCGCGCTTGTCCAATTCGTCGCGGAGCTCGCGAAGCAAGGCTTCGTCTCCAAATCGAGGTTCAATTTTGGACGGATCTTCAAGCCAGTAGCCGTGAAAAGCTCCATGCCCAAAAAACGAGTCCGTGCGCATTTTGAAGGTCGGCGAGATCCAAACGGTCTTGATCCCGAGCTCTTTGAGATGATCGAGATGGTCGATAAGCCCCCGGATATCACCGCCATGAAACGCCTGTGGGTCGTTGAGGTCGACCTTCGCGTCGTTGCTCGGGTCACCGTTCGAAAACCGGTCGATCATCACAAAATACAGCGCATCACCTGAGCGGTAGAGGCCCGGGATCACAGGACGTGCTTGCTGCCGAACTCGTGGCTCCAACGCGGCGATAAATCGTTCCGCCCCGGCGTCGATATCCTTGATGATGCGCGCCTGACTTGCTTCAATCGCGAGCTTGGATGACTCGCTTGGGCGGTCGACAACCGCGGAGTAAGTGGATTCAATATAACGAGGTGTGGAACCGACCTGCGAAAACACCGCCCGCATCACGACGGGCCAGCGGAATTTCTTTTCGACCTTGGCCGGGGATTTGGCCAAAAGGTCGATGACTAACGCGTAATCGCTGGCGCCTCCTTCGATCGGCTCAAAACCTCGGGCCTGAAGGTTCTTGAAAACCTCCGCCTTCAGGCCCGCTGGAACTTCTTCATCGCCCACAGGACCGACGACTCGCCAGGTCACAACGATGGGTTCGACGCTTGATAAGCGGGTTTTCTGGCTGGTGGTCGCGCAGCCAAGCGCCAAAAGAAATGCGAGAAGTAGAGAGTACAGGCGCCAGTTCATAGAGCTCCGATCAATTTGGCAAAACAACTTCAACGGAATCCACACCCGCCAGGAATCTATCAGCGGCTTGCCCGATTCGTTCGGCCACAGCGAGTTCGACGTAGCGCAAGGCATCGGCCTCATTTTGGTGGTCAAAATCGAGGAATGCCGCAAGCTCGAATGGAGAGGTCTGCGAGGTTCCATCAGGTTGTACGAAGGTCACTCTACCCGTGACATTCCAGCGAAATTTCCCGCTCAAAAACGAGTAGAATCGCACTTCTGACTCCACGAGCATCAAGAAAAGCCCGGGATGAGCCGCCTGAATGACTTTGAGGCGTTGGTCGATCGATCGACGCGAGCGAAAGGCCTCAAGAAAAGCCTCCGCAGGTGGCTCCTGCACCAGCAAATTTCGCCGACGAAGCTCACCGGCTATTTTTTCAGAATACTCGACCGGCACAGCTTCGACCTCGCCGCGATCGGGGAACTGCATCACAAAGACACTCACCAAGGGCGTCTGCACTTTGGTGCGAACCGCCTGTTGAGCTCCGATACAGCCCAAGAGCGTCAGACTCAGCGTCATCAGCAGGCAAAAAAACGTGCGTCTCAGAACCATGTTTCGACCTCGGCGGAGACCACGTGATGCCAGTGGCTTTCTTTCGTTCCGAACGCATTGAAATCGTCGAGACTCTCGACAAAACCATTCCCAAACGCGTTGTTTTGAGTGCTGTATTGGCCACCGTAAAGCAGGCGGAAGGAAGGTCTGGTGAAGATACCCATTCCCAGCGGCTGCAAGACCGGACCGACCTTAAACTGAAAAGTCGTGCGCGTGTCGGAATCACCAAACTCAAGCCCGCGGGCGTCGTTCCGTCCGTCAGTGCTCTGGAAAACCGAGTCTGCACTCGACCGATAGATGTTGCCGTTTAACGACTTCTCTTGGGCCAGACTGGATTCGAGTAAGATATGGGTCTTTTCAGTCAGATATCCCTGAAAGCGTGCAACCGTCGACATGACCTGGCGGTTTTCGTCGTTCGACATGATCGAATTGTCGTTATCCCAGTGATATCCCAAGTAGGCGGACCACGTCAGGTCGAGCCGACCAGGCCAGAGGCGCAATTGCATTTCGTTTCCAACATTGATCTCGAAACGCTCGTCGGTCAGGTCCTCGACGTAGAAGACATAGTCTTCGCCCTCCCAGGTTTCGGTGACCGATGATTTGGGATGTTTCTGCAGGAAATTGGCAAAGAGATTATTCCAAATCAGTGGCCCCATTTGACCAAACCCGAGGTATCCTATCGCGCGAAACGAGGTGGCTGAAGTCGGAAACGGCTCTGTGAACGGGCCCGTTCGCATCGGATTTTCTTCGAACCATCGGCGCGTAATTTCTTTGCGAAGATACTGTTCGTAATCGATGCCCTGGCCATCTTCCAGCACGCTATTATGCGGCGCAAAACGGTTCCCTTCGACCTCGGGCTCATAATAGAACTGCCCGCCTACGCCGACCTCCACCTTGCCGAGTTTGAGCTTCGCCGTGCCTCCAAAGGTCAGCACTGGCGTGTACTCTTCGCCCTTTAGATGCCAGCCGGCATCTCCTACACCAAAGAGCAGGTCGACCCACTGACTTTGGTAGCGTCCTGAAACACCGACGGTGTCGTTAAACACCTGCGCGGGACGAAAATCGTAGAGCCCAAGATCCCCAAAATAACTATCCAACGTGCCAATTTGCCAGGTCACGTCCTCGATGAGGACGTTTCCGGTCTGGGCGTAGAGCTGAGACAGCCGGAAATCACCAAGACTTCCCATGCCCGAATCGGCGTTCATCACCGAACCGCCTTCGATTTTTGCATGAATCGAGGTCCACGGCGTGTTGGCCAGCGGATCTTGGGGCAAAAGGTCGTATCTGAGCTCCAATGCCGCGTAGGGCCCCTCGTTCAAAAGGCGACCGTAGAGGTTCCAAAACCCAAGTCGACCATTGCCGCCCTGAAGGTCTGGGCGCGCCATGATGCGCATATAACCGCCCGCAGAGAAGCGGCTGGGCTCCGGATCGGCTTGCGCTGGCATCGTCGTTAGGCTCAGGCCCAACAATACAGCCATCGCGATGCACGTCGACTTCGGGTGTCTTTGCATGCGTTTGGATCTCCAGAAATTGGCGTTTCTGGTAACACGAACCCCGCGTCACGCCAAGCGAACTAGGTCATCGCGCCTCGCAGATACGCATTAAACCACGGCGACCTACGAGTTCCCGGCTGGACGCAATGGCACAACATTTTTTGGAGGATCCCACGAGTAAGTCGGGATGATGATCTTGAGTTCGTCCCGAACAGCCAGGTTGTCGTCCTTGCGTGCAGCGGCAATCAGGTGCTCAAGGTGCTCACGAAGCAAGTCAAGTTCCGCATCGGCTGTCTGCCCCACGAAGATCTTTTCATGACGAGTCGTGTCCACACGTTCTTCGTCGAGCGTGAGTTCTTCAAAGAGTTTTTCGCCAGGACGAATACCCGAAAAAACGATTTCGACCTGATCTTCATGCAAACCTGAAAGCCTAATCATGTCCCTGGCGAGGTCAGCAATTCGAACCGGTTGGCCCATATCAAGTATGAAGAGCTCCCCGCCTTGCCCGTTTGCAGCGGCCTGCAGCACCAATTGTGAGGCCTCGGGGATGGTCATGAAATAACGTGTCATTTCGGGATGAGTCACCGTGACCGGCCCACCATTCTTGATTTGCTCGGTGAAGATCGGGACCACGCTGCCATTCGAACCCAGGACGTTGCCAAAGCGAACGGCGCAATAATGGGTCGGGAATCGGGAGTTCAGCGAAAGAACATAAAGTTCAGTGACTCGTTTTGTGGCGCCCATCACTGAGGTCGGGTTCACCGCTTTATCCGTCGAAACGAGAATGAAATTCTTGCAGTCAAACTCGGCCGCAAGGTCAGCGACGTTGCGCGTTCCCTGGACATTATTGAGGACGGCCTGACACGGATACTGCTCCATCAAGGGCACGTGTTTATACGCGGCTGCGTGAATCACCACGGCCGGGCGATGGGCCTCGAATACCCTTCGCATGCGTTCGCGGTCCGTCACATCGGCGATGATCGGTTCGACGTCCACCATATGGTCGACGAGTTCCCGATGAATGAAAAACAACGGGGTCTCGGCGCGCTCAACCATGATGAGGCGCGCCGGACTGAAGCGTAGAAGCTGTCGACAAATTTCTGACCCGATCGAACCGCCAGCCCCAGTCACCAGCACCGTCTGGCCCTCGACAAATCGGCCGATGGCCCCCGTATCCAGCCGAACCGGCTCACGTCCCAAAAGGTCGTCAATCGAGACCTCACGCAACGCGTTCAGCGAAACATGCCCCTCAAGGATGGCTTCGACGGCGGGAAGAATCCGGGTCTTCACCCCGATTTCCTTCGAGAGATCAATCACACGTCGAAGTTGCTCTCGAGTCGCAGATGGCATCGCAATGATCACCTCTTCGATTCGATGCTTCAGAACGACTTCTTCCAACGAAGAGACCTGACCCAGCACCGGAATCCCGTGGATTCGAAGGCCGCGTTTATAGGGGTCATCGTCCAAGAAACCGATGGTTTTATAAGGCAGATTGCGATTCTTAGTGATCTCACGCAGCAGCGTCTCGCCCGTATCGCCCGCACCCAGAATCAAAAGAGGACGCGTCCTTTCGGTGGTCTGAGTCGGCGTCTGCATGGCTTCGCGAAGCAGCCGGAGTGAGCCACGCGCCGCCGCAATCATGAAAAGCGAAAGGCCGTAGTCCAGAATATAAATCGAGCGGGGGAAGATCACGGGAACGTGGATAAACACGTTGAACGTCAGAAATAGGGCGCTCGCGATCGCCAAAGACCGCGCCAATTCCATGATGTCGTGCAGGCTGACGTACTTCCACCACCCATTGAAGTTTCGAAAAGCCGCGAAAACCAGAACTTTGGACATCAAGGCCATCGGAAAGGTCGCCAGGATGACGGGCCGCCACTCGGATGGAAAGGTGAAGTCAAAGCGAATAAGAAACGCCGCCAGATAGGCCGCCGCGAAGAGCGCAATATGCGCCGACACAACGATCACCATGCGTACTGCGCGGGGCAGCTGCGGCAGTTCCTCCAACCATTGCAAATTCATTTGAGCCATCTCATTTAATCCGACATCAGCTTACATCGAGCGTCTGGAAAAACAAAGCCGACGACAAAAACCGACAACCTATGGAGCAGTCCCAAGCTCACCTTCGCTCTTCACGAAAGTTGGGTGAGCCCCCTCTTTTGAAGCGCCCTCCAAGCGTTCGATCGCCGCGCGGGCCGCGATCCGAACCCGGGTATCAGGGTCTTCGATCGAAAGTCGTCGTATCGTCTCTACCGCTTCGCCCAAAAAGAACTCTTCGGTCAGGGTCACCGCACGTTCACGCACTTCTGGAACCGGATCCACGAGCGCGCCGATGATGGCCTGGTTGGCTCGGTCGTCTTTTACGAACGAAAAGATCTCAAGGATCTCAAGCTTGTAAATCGGGTCGGCCGTCTTGTCTTCCAAGACTTTAGCCATCGTGTAGATGCGTTGTTCGTAGAGCAAGAACGTCTTGTTCGCGTCTTCGGTGCGGCCCGCTTTGACGTAGAGCCCGCCAAGTTCGACAAATGCCTGCAAATAGTTGTCGTCCAACGCGATGGCTTTCTCGTACGCGGCGATCCCTTTGGTCGTATCGCCGTTCTCGGCCAGTGAGCGACCCGCAATAAACTGCACTTCAGCGATATCTGGTGCGCGCGCAAGAAGGTCCATATAAAGCGCAGACGCCTTGGCCGTCTCGTTCTTGGACTTGTAGATTTCCGCCAGGGCGATCATGGCCGTCACCTGAGGACCTGAAATCGGTCCGGTGGTCGCGAGCTTCTCGAAAACGACCTGCGCCGCGTCCCAATTATCGGCCAAAAAATCGGCTTTCGCGGTCATCAATAATTCGACTTGTTCTGGCGTCCCTGCGCCGAGCCCCTGCGTATTCTTGCCCGTCTGAACGGCAATCTGAACCGTCGTTTGACCTGCCGTTTGAGCAGCCGTTTGAGCAGCCGTCTGGTTCTGCGTGGCTGTCTGGGGCGAGGCCTCTTCGGCGGGTTTATCGCAACCAGCTGTCAGAAGTAGAACAAAGAAAATCCTTTTCATCGCGGCACCCGGGGTAATCGAATCGTGAATGTCGTTCCCACATTCAGAGTGCTGGTGAACGAAATCGTTCCATGATGGACATCAACAATCTGTTTGACGATGGCCAGCCCAAGGCCGGTTCCGTGCTCTTTTCCACGTGTTACGAATTCGTCAAAGAGGGTTTCTTGGACATCCTCGGGAACGCCGCCGCCCGTGTCCGTGAACGTCATGACCAAATCGTCGGTGGCCGCGTCAAGTTCGACTCTAACGGTGAACGTTCCGCCGTCGACCATCGCATCCGCGGCATTTCGCGCAAGATTGAGCACAGCACGAGTCAATTTGGGCGCATCGATGGTCGCCGGACCGCTGTAATCGAGCGTCACCACCAATTCCACCTGACGGCGCGAAAGCTCTTTATTCAAGAGCTGGCGCACACCCTCAAGCCACCGCTCAATCGTGGTCTCGTGCGGAGAAAAATTTCGTTCTCCACGCGCGAAGTTGAGCAACTCGAGCGTCATCTGATTAATGTGGTCAAATTGGCGATAAATGATGTCCGCATAAGAATCACGCTTTGCGCGGTCATCCGATTTTGCCATGAACTGAACATAACCATTGATCACGGCAATGGGATTTTTGAGGTCATGGATCACGCCCGAAAGCATCTGACCGATGCTCGCCAAACGCGCTGACTTTTCGATTTCTGCTTGATGAGTTCGAGCAATCACCGCCGCGGCAATTCGCGAAGCCACCAGAGTCATCAGCTTGAGATCGTCGTCGTCGAAGCGCTCTTCGCGATTAAAGACCTTGAGCGCGCCAATTCCTTTGCCCGAGGCGTCGTGCAGCGGGACTGCCACAACGTTTTGCACGTTCACGCCGATCGCTCGCGTCGACCCGGGAACGGTACTGCAGGAACCCGTGTTGCAAACAAATGGTTGCCCTTCATCGATGACCCGACCACATACGCCGGCGCCTGCCGCTTCGTACCGGTCTCCAAAACGCCAATCGTCACCGTGTTTGGTCTGCGAGTAATAACGAAGGTGGTCGTCTTCAACCAGCGCCAGAGTTGCCCCCGTCCCGCCCATGATGCTGGCCGTCCTCATTGTGATCGAGGCAAGCAGTTCATCGACCGAAAGCGCCAAGTTGATGTCTTTTTCGACCTCATAAAGCGTGTCGAGTTCGGCCAGAGTATGCTCAAGCTCCCGAGCAACCTCGGTCAGTTCCATGTTCTTCTGGATCGCCGACAGATAGAGTTTCGAGTTCTCGATCGCGATCGCAGCCTGACTCGCCAAGACGCTCAGAAGCATCTCGTCTTCGTCGCTGAAGTGGCCGCGACGTTGGTTCAAGACCTGGACGACACCGATAATCTGGCCTTCCTGGTTCCGCATCGGCTGACACAGAATACTGGTCGTTTGAAAACCGGTTCGAACATCAAAAGCAGGGTTGAAACGCGGATCCCCGTAGGCATCACGGATATTGATCGATTTGCCCGTAAGGCCCACCCAACCCGCAATGCCCTCGCCGATACGCAGTCGAATTTCGGTGTTGCGTACGCCCTGAGTGATCTTGCTCCAGAGCTCCTGACCATTGTCATCGAGCAGGAAAAGCGTCGACCGTTCGGCCTGCATCAACTCGGTGATTTTCTCCATGACGATGATCAGCAGCTCATCAAGGTCAAAGGTCGAACCCAGCGCAGAGCCGATCTCAGCAATGCACGCAAAGCGAGCATCTTGTGATTTCACCGTCTCTTCGAGGGCGAGCACGCGTTGAATCAACTCATCATTTGATAAGAGATCGAGGTCCACCGCGGGCGCGGATTCCTCGGGGGTCTGCGGCGTAAATCCGCCATGCTGAATAAGGTCCTGTGACATGGCCAAACGCTATCACAAGACCGAACGCGTCGCGACGCGCGAGCGCGCGTTTTGAATTCAGGGCTTCGTAGACACTTTGCTTGCAGAACCGCGAGCCACCTCGACCACATCCATCGCCACTGGAACGGGCGCCCACATGTCGGCGAGCTTGCGTCCACGCATCACAAAACGTTCGGCCCGACGCTGAGTCGTGGCGTCATCCAGATACGCTTTGAGCCGATCCAGATGCTTCTGAGTGTCCGCCACCCAGGTGTTGTCGTCGGCACTGGTTCCCATCCTTCGACTCAATGACAGATTCTTCTCGTAGACTTGGACCGCCCGAACCATCAACGGGCGGATCTGCTTGCGCAATTCATCGAAATAAAACCCGACCGCCTCAGCCGAGAGATCCGCGGGGATTTCGGCCTCAAAAACGTCGGAGTAAAAATCTTCGTAGAGCCGCCCGATCATGAAACCCGCGGCCATCGACCAATGCGGGTGATGGAAACTCAGCGCCTTGATGTACGCCGACTGAGCGCGCAAAAAGAGGTCTGCTTTCTCCTTCAGATCCTCGCCCATGCGCTCAGGCGGAAGCACAAGTTTGATGGCCGAAACCTGAAGATGATACACGCGACCCAGGCCAAAATACGTCTGCACCAAGAAATGACTTCCGGGCTGCAGTTTCTGCTCGCCTGGGGCTTCAGCGTTGATCGTCAGCGCTGTCTGATATCCATTGACGGCCTCGTCCAAATTGCCAATTTCGACCAGAGCATTTGCCCGGCGAACATGTGCCTCAATCCGGTCAAAGGTCGTCAATTCGGGCCGAAGAAGCACCTGAGTCATCAATTCAACGACCGCTTCATAACGCAGCAAGTGTTCTTCGGATGAGGCGAGTCGGTAGAAAGCATCGCGGGCGTCGGATTCCGTCGGGAATTTGGTAATGACCTCACGATACCGTGCGGAGGCTTCTTCCCACCGCTCAAGTTTTTCGTAGGCAAGCCCGGAGTTGTAGAGCGAAGGCAGGTAAAAGCGGGATTCTGGAAAATACCGAATAATCAGGTCGTAATTTTCCGCCGCGACCTCGTAATTCCTTGCTGAAAACGCTGTGTAAGCCTGCGCAAACACGTCATTTGAATCAAGGGCTTCGGTCGGTTGACCGTTGGCTCCTGGCCGGATCAACATCGGGTCTAGGTCCATACGCTCTTGTGGTACTGCTCCCGACTGGGTTGAACAGGCCATCAAAAAGAGAATCGGTATCAAAAAAAGGTTTCGCATTCATGCCTCCGCTCTTATGTGGATAACACGGCGCAGCAAAAGTTCCATTTCATCGAAATTTACCGGTATGCTCCCAACATGCGTTTGCCCTACCACATGAGCGATGTCGCCCTGCTCTTCGGGGAATGCGGCACCACCGACGAATTCTTCCTGCTCTGGCTGCGAGGCGCGATGCTGCCGCGCACGGCCCATTCCGTGCTCGCGTCGAAATCGCGGAATACTCGCGAGGACCTTTTGACCCAGTCGTTGCTGGACCAAATCGGGCTGCAACCAGGTCAGCGCGTCCTTTCCTACGCCGAGTTCTTGGAGACAGGCGCAAATCTGGGCGAAGTCGTGTTGGCGATTCATTCCGACGAAGACGGCGATTTTGGCGTCGCGTTTCGAGTCAGCGACCACGGTGTCCTGGTGAATAAATCGAACGGAATCGGATATTTTCTGCCGACTCTAGACCTGCCAGAATCGGTTGCTGCGCCGTTTTTATTGGGTCTCGCGGCCCTTTGCGCTCTGCATGGCCTGAAACCAGGCCGATTCCCCGAATCCCTCTCCGAACCCGTTCTTATCGGCAAAGCACGCCTCTTTGCAGAAATTACGCGGCCTTTAAAAATGCCTCGCCACATCCTTCATCGGGCGCAATTTGAGCAAGGCAACGTCATCTTCGCCACCACTCCGGATGAACGAAACGCGCGACAAGCTGAAGCTCAGGACCTGGTGGAACATGGGCGAACCTTCGAAAAGCAGATGAGTGTCGTTTCGAAAGCCTCACCGGGCAAAGTCGTGTTTTGTGCGTCCGGGCCGAGCGCTGGAGCCACCGGACAATTGGGTGCGTGGCAGGCTTTTTTTCCGGAATTACGAGGTCACTCTTCGATTCTGCCCAGCACCAGTGTGTGGCACCGATTCGCCGAAGGCATGCTTGCCGCAGGCGGCGTGCTGCCAGACTTGCGGCTTGGGCACTCGACAGGCCGCTGGGCGGTTCAGACCGCCGAACCCGCGTCGCGGCTACTGAGCCGGCTCGAAAAATCTCGTCTCGAAGAAGATTTGGCCGATAATGACGGTGCGATTCGAGAGGTCTATGCCTCATGCAATGAACTCGAAGCGGCCTCGGCCCGCGGCATCATTTGGCAAGCGTGGCTTGTGCTCGGCCCCTTCGAAAACGTGCAGGCGGCCATCGGTGGCTCGCCGTTGGTCGAAATCATCGAACGTCGGGGACCTCTTGAATGCGTGATCGCGGGCTTCCCCGAAGCTCTCGACGACGTGATGCTCGAGCTCCTGAACTCGCCGCGAATGCACACGACCCAAATCGAATTTGATATCGCGCTGCACAGCTCAGCAGCTCAGCGACACGCGGCAGCGCTGAAGCTTGTCTTCGGCGTGGATGGTTTAGACCAGTGCGAAGACGTGGAATCCGGCATCACGGCAGCATGGGAGAACGACGGACGTATCTTCGTGGATCTGGGTCCACGCGCAGGATACGCCCACTGGATACCGAAGATACTGGAAGGAAAAGACTACCAAGTCGTCGCCCTGGATCCCGGCATGCACGGGCCTGGAGCCATGATCGATGCATTCGTCAGGCTGAGTGCGCTTGGACTTCCTGTTGACCTTCGGCCCTTCGAAGGCGTGTTCCAGCCCAACCTGTTTTCTAGATTCACGTTGCCCGAGCGGAAAAGCCCCGCCGAATGGGTGCAAGAGGCACGCAGGCTCCAGGCCAGCCTGCTCGAGACTCATTTGGCGTTTCTGAATCACGAAAAGTCGGCCTTCGCCGCGTTCATAGAGGCACATCAAGCCGGAATGCGGGCTCTGGACGACCTCTAGACCATGTTGTGCTGTCGAAGCTCTAACGTCACCAAAGCCTCAGCCAAGGGTCGCAATTGGAAGGACTGCGTGTCCTGACCGACGACGATTTCAACAAAACCAAGCCTCGACAAGTGGTCGAGCTCCGTGCGCACCTCTGGCAGATCACGCCGTAGAATACGGGCCAACTGAACGGCGCTCAGACTGCGATGTTGAACCAACGCCGCCAGCATCAGGCTCTTGTCCAATGATACACTCGCGGCGAGCTTCATCTCGTTGGCCGGCAGCGGAAGAACGTGGATGGTTTGATCGTCGGTCTCATCAAGGCGAACGCATTCCAGCCAATACAGCAGGGCGAGCAATGGATTTCCGCCGCTCAATCGCATCAAGTCCCCAAAAAACTCGGTTTTTGGATCGCGAACTGCATCAGACATCGCAATCGGATTTCGGGCCCACTCAAGCGGTCTCAGGCTTCGACGATCAAATGTTGCCTCAAACCCACTGACTCGGTGGCGGCGCATGATCATCAGGCGAAGCTCCTCCGCGGTCAGCGGCGAGAATTCAATGGTATGGGTGAAATAATCCATGAATCCGATGGCAGTCTCAAGCCACGTTGCCGCCGGATTGCCCATCAGAACGTACCACAAGGCATTATCAACGGTGTCGTTCATCAGCTGCAGCACGGCCATGCAAAGGTCGATGCCGGCCTCGGTTCGCTCGAACATCTTTTCACCGTTTTCGATCACGATGACAACACGGCGCTCCCGGGTCTTCAGATATCGAGAAATCCCGTGAAACGTCGTCACAGACTCACATTTCAACACTTCCGCGAGCTCACTCGCCAGATCAGCCTCAGAAACGTGATCATCGCGGAACACTGCTGACACAAGATCGACGTTGGCCTGCTCGATATGGTTCTTGAGTTGTCCATTCATCAGATGATGAATGGTTGAACGTTTACCCATTCCGCGGTCACCCGCCACGAGCACCGAAACTGGGGTTCCAGAAATCCATTCCAATGCCGCGTTCACACACTCGGTCTCAACCTCGGGTCGAGGAACGTAGAAATCCGTGATGTCCAAAGGACCAGGCGTGAAAAGCCGTCGGTAAATGGTGGGGACATGAATATGATTGATCCGCTCGAACGAGAGCAATCGCTGGCGAAGGTCCGCGTTGGTGAACTCTTCCTCTTCCTCGGTCAACATCGAACGGATATCCATTCGAAGTTCATCCACGACGGGAGACACTCGTTCCGAAATATTCACGCGGGCCATATTGAGCGCCCACCAGGGTTTCAACCAGGAGCCGCGCACCGATGCCAGCACCGAATCGTCGCGATTCAATCGACGCTGAATCTCCTGCAGATTCTGCTCGTAAAACGCGCGTGTGGCGCGCTCAAGAATCAACGTGGTTTCATGCTGGAACCAACGCTTCAACTCGTCAACGGCGGCAATATGTTCGTCACCAAGCTCGCGAGCCAGCCGTAGCGCGCGCTTAATCCCACCAATCGCGAGTTGATTGGCCAGGTCATATTGTTGTTTTGCCACGTGGTCGCGATGCGCGGTCATGACGTTGAACTCAACGACTTGCTGCAGCTCAGACAGACCTTCGATCCCGTTTCTCATCAAGGCCTGAGCGCGCTCGTTGAACTCCACAAACCGCAGAGCAACCTCGCGTTCAAGCTCCGATTCCATCCAGGTTCTGAGCGGAACTCGAATCGTGAACATTTGGCCGCTATTGATGTCGGTCAACACCACGGTCTCGGCAAGGCGATCAACCTCCATGTCCAGACGGCTCAGGTGGCGTTTGGCCACAAGGCCCTTCGAAAACGATGAAAGCACATGTTCGAATGAACGCTCAGCCACGCGTACCGAGGGCCGAAGCGAATCATTAAGCCATTCTTCCCAACCAATGGGCACAAGCTCTTGGCCATCCTGAGTCGCTGACTCCAACTGAGTGGTCAGGCGTCTTGTGAGCTGCTCAATCTGGCGCTGGCACGGCTCAAGCACCATCGACGTTGCGGAGCGCAATACCGCTTGCTGATATTCACCAAACCAACTCTCAAAGAGCACCAGCTGATACTCGGTGACGATCCAACCACGGTGGCCACCGACCACGGTCGCCTCGCGTCGGAGTCTGTCACGCATCATTTGTTCTGCGCGCAACGCACGGTCAAAAACCGCAGACGGCCGAAACTTCCACGCAGGAAGTTCCCATGAACCCGCAACCGAAACCGCATCCATGAACTGACGCCAGGGCTCCTGAAAGCTCAAGGTGAACATGTCCTGAGACACGCGCGCCCAAAGATCAAAGCGCTCTGAAAGCTGCTCCATCTGCTTCTTCAAGTGCGGCTCGTAGCGAGCATGAGTGGCCAGCGCACAACCAAGTGGTGAGTCCGGCGGAGGCGGGTCAGGTGAATGCTCTTCTTCCTGAGAATCGTGGTCGTCCGAGGTCATTTTCTCGGCGCTGGGCGCAAAAACCTGGACTTCCTCAAGCGCTCGACCCAATCGGTCGTGGTATTCGGCCATGTAGCGGAGGTTTTCGTTGAGCTCCGCCCATAATTTCTCGTTCGTGGAAGCTGATGAGGTTGCCGCGCGTGCCAAGTACCGAGGAACCGACAACTCAACGAAGAATCTCCAGAGACGTCCCAGGGGAATCGTTCGCTGGCCGGGGCCCACCACCGCACGTTTCATGCGACGGCCGATCTTCAAAAAACCACGCCAGAAAGAGTCCGAAGGATTCGCGTCAAAGAGTCGCTCGTCGCGATTCACGCGATAGGTCGAGCCAAACGATTCAAGGTTCTGAAGCGCCGAAACAACCTCTTGGGCCGCATCTTGGTCAACCGCAGTGGGGGCAATAGTCTCCCACACGTCGATGTCAGCCTTAAGCTCCCTCAGAAAATCAAGGTAGGCTCCCTGAAGGGCTTTCTGACGAGCTTCGTTGTCAGGCAATTCGGGGTCTTCCACGATCGCGCGGGCGCGGATAAACGACTTCTGTTGAACTGCAGAAAGATGGTCGATGGTCTTGCGCAAACGCTCCGAGCGCTCTGCAATCGAAGTGGCCACATGGTCTTGATATAGCGAAACAAGACGACCGCGAAGAAAAGTCAGTCGACCGTTGATCGCGTCATCGCATCCAGGCATCGGGAAGAGTTCAGTGGGATCCAACGACGTGGTGGTGAGTGCCTCGTCCAGATCTTCGGCTTCCTGTTTTGTCTGACGACGTGAGGTCTCGGTCTCCCCAGCCCAATCCAGTGCCAACTTCAAAAGCGGCGGACCCACAACGATGTGGACAACCACGCTCGCCATGATCACGGTCTGGAAGTCTTTGCCCCAGGGGTCCATCGCGCCGGCAACCATGCTCGCAAGCACCAGGTCAACGCCGCCACGCGAGAAAAACCCAACCCAGCCGAATCGTTGTGCGGCGTCTGGAGCATCGGAGATTCGTGTGGCCAGATTGATTCCGACAAAAATCGCCAACGCGCGAAGGCCGGTCAGAATCGCCGTCAAGCCGATGTAGCCAGAAACGGCCTCAAGATCGAGCATCGCGGCTTGAGTCATAAAGTAGATCACGAACACCGGCACGCTGATCTTCTCGAGCGACTCGATCATGTCGTGGCCATGCTTCGAGAAGTTCTGAACCACAAAGCCCGCGGTCAGGAACGCCATCAGCGTTTCCGCATGAAGCATATTCGAGACGTACGAGCCCGCGAAAATCAGGGCGACGGTGAAGAGCATCATCTCGCGCGCAACAAATTGCAGGTAGAGGATGAAGACTGCACCGGTAACCAGACCGATGAGAATCGCATAACCGATCTCGGCACCAATCGCGGGCAAGGCGGCGATCAAGCCGACCATCGTGAACCCCTCGGGCGCAATCAGCAGCCGAGAGAACGCAAACGCCAACAAGAAGAGCACGACCAGGGCAATATCGCCCACGATGACGATCCCCAACGACAACGACGTGAACGAGCCTTTGGAGCGCGTTTCTTGAATGATCGCCAACGTTGCCGCCGGACTCATCGCCATCGAAAACACGCCCAGCAGCAACGCAGCCGCCCAACGGTGGGTCATCGGCAGCCCATCAAGGAAGGGCAACATCCCAGGCGCGAAATCCGCCAGGACCATGATCAGTGCGGTCGTCGTGGGTACGGCGAGCAGCGCGACGGCGCCCACGACCAGAAAAATCGTCTTAAAATGCCGTTTGAGCTCGGCGATCTTGAGCTCGCCGCCCCCCAGAGTACCGATCAACCCAACGGTCAAGACGTTGATCAGCGAAAGCTCAGCGATCACGTCATCGCTAAAGAGCGCTTCAGGAGCGTTTGGAAGCAAAGGCGCTAGCTTGGGCCCAAAGAGCACCCCTGCTGCGATATATCCAAGCAACGCAGGCAAGCTGACCTGCTTGAAGAGCTCGCCCATCGTGAACGCGGCCAAGATGATGAATCCTGTCGCGGCCAGGCTCTTCGGGTTGAAGTTCGCGTTGCCTGTGTATTCAAAACCCTGGAGTGAAATCATCAGCGCAAGCAGCACCAAAATCGTCATGACCAGCGCGAGCAGACTAAAGGCCTTCTTCATGAGGCCTCCTTCTTGCTCGTGTATTCGGTGGCAACATCCGTGGCGTCAATCAACCAGCGACGGGTCGCACGATGAGCAATAATTTCACTTGAGATGATCGTCAGCACCAAGGTTAAGTAGACGGTCGGGCCCCATTCGGTGTTGTGATAGACCTCAAAATAATCCAACGCCATGGCCACGCTAAGTCCCCCAGGTGCCAATAATGCAGCACCCATCGGTGGATAATCACGTGTGGCAGGGGCGGCGCGGCTGGTCACAAATCCACCCAGTGAACGGCCAAAAACACGCAAAATCAGAAACACCACAAATCCGCCGTATGCCCACCAGGGAACATCGAACTGCAGGTAAGCACCTGCAAAGAAGAAGAGAACGATATAGAGCGGACGCTCCACACCAAGCAGCATCTGCTCAACACGTTCGCTCTGGCGATTGATATTCGAGAGCACCAGCCCCAACACGAAGTTCACAAATACCGGCGAGAGTTGGAGGTAGAAGGCGAGTCCACTTGTGAACATCACGATCCCCATCAACACGGCCAGAAGCTTGTCGTCCTCGTAATCGCGCAACAAAAAGGCCGCAAAAACCAGACCCAGGACACCGCCCAACGCAAGGTGAGAAATGAACCAGAAACCACCGGCCGACCATGTTCCCAGTGGGATTGGGAAGAACGTCAAAATGGGTTTATTCAGGCAAAAAAGAACGCCGAAAACCACCACCGCAATCGACGATGAAATTCGAGCGACTCGCAACAGATAGTGAACGCCATCCCCTCTGGCGTGCAAATACCCCACAAGTGAACGAATCATCGACTGATCGGCCACTAACCCCACTGCCGCGATGGCGAGCAAATGCGGCAGAAGCCTCGTCCAAGGGGGGATATTTGGGATGTAGAAGAGAATGACCAGCGGAATGATGCCCACAAAAAGGAGCGTCGCCAGTGATATCAACGCCGCGGGCATGAATGCACCACGGCGGAACGCCAAGAGTCGTCGCAAATTCAGCTGCAGGCCCGTCAACAGTCCCAGAGAGCCCGTTCCCAGCACGATCGCAGGTACGAACATCCCGGTCATGTCGCGCGAAAGCAGTCCGATACCAGGCCCAAGAATAGCCCCAACGACCATGTACTCAACGCCCGTTACAAAGCCAAAATGCTTCTGCAACCACTCGGACGCCACGTGCGCAACCAAATAGGCGAACGTGACCACTCCTAAGAGGATCAAAACCGGGCGCAAAGAATCTTGCTTGGCCCCCTCAGATGCCAGAGCAAATGAAGGCCAGCTAATTAAGAGACCCGCAGCCAGCAGGGCTATACGATGAACCATCCAAACCAACCAATTCAGGAGCGCCCTACCTCTTCCACATAGAGCCCGTGCTCGCGGATGTAGGACAAAACATCCAGATCAAGCAGACCATCGACGTTGCCACCCGTCAATAAAGCCATCTTAATTGCTGAACTTGAGACCTTGGGCAGTCGAAACCCTGAGTATATCTTGATTGGCAGGTCCGCAGGTGGCTCCAAATCTGGGGCTCCCTGACGTGGCACAACAATCAGATTCGACAAGGACGGCAAACGCTCCGGGTCCCGCCAACGAGGCAGTTCGGGAACGATATCCGAGCCAATGATCAAAGTGGGCTGCACACCTGGCCTCACCGCATGAATCGCACTCAGCGTCTGCACCGTGTAACTCGGCGTGGGCAGCACTCGCTCGATCTCAACCACGCGAACCCGTGTTCCCAGCAACCCGAAAGCACGCCGACACATGTCCACCCGATGTTCGAAACTCACGGAGTCCTTCCCAAACGGATGCCGCCAAACCGGGATGACCCACAATTCATCAAGCGGCTCGGTCGACAACAAGGCGTGGGCCAACAACGCGTGCCCCACATGAGGCGGGTTAAACGACCCTCCGAGAATTCCAACCCGGCCCTGACCTGCCAGATCAGGCAACAACTCATCAACACGAGCCAGCACGCCGTCAGCCAGAGCAAGCCCGGTCGGCGATTCGTTTCGAGCCGGAGTTTCAAAGGGTGCATCAAACGAGACCTCACGAACCTGCCGTGCGCCCCGCAAGCCCAAGAAATACAAGCCGGCATAGACTTTGGGATCCACCGCAATTCCCCGGCGTTGTGCGCCGTCCAGAAAAGCTGTGATCTGATCCAGAGGAATCTCATGAACCGTGATGTCTTCGGTCTCGTCGCCGCCGCCTGCGGCAACTTTTCTGAGGCCGGTGGCGCGGAAGAACGTCACGAGTTCGCTGCTCATGCCCGGACTGGGCGGCCCGTGGGTGAGGTACTCCATATTTTCGGCCGCGTAGCCGGTTTCCTCGAGCAACTCACGCTCGGCAGCAACGGCCAGACTTTCTCCGACGAATTCCACCTGGTCGCCCACGAGCCCAGCAGGAAACTCAATGCAATGCCCGCCCACAGGCGGCCGCGCTTGCTCAACCAGCACCACGCGCTGAGCGTCGGTGACGGCGACAATGATGACCGCCCCGCCATCCGAAGTTCGTCGCACGTACTCCCAACCACCTTCCTTGATGAACTCAAGAAACGCTCCGCTCGCCAAAACCTCATCGGACATCAGTGGACTCCGTGATTTTGACGCCCGCTTCACGCAACTCTTGAATCGCCGCGACGCCGTCGCTCGGACTGAGGTTCACCGCGCGGCAGCCGTCAGCCACCAGAACCGTTCGAAATCCCTCTTGGACGGCATCCAGTGCCGTGAATTTCACACAATAATCCGTCGCCAGCCCCATCACCCAAACTTCGTCGACTCCGGCTTCTTTAAGCACGGCGGTCATCTCCGTTTTTTTGCGGTGGCCGTTATCAAAAAACCCAGAGTAGCTGTCGATCGTTGGGTCTGTGCCTTTCCTGACGACATGAGTGATCGCCCCGGCATTCAACGTCGTGACAAATTCCGCCCCCAGAGTCTCTTGAACACAATGCACCGGCCACAAGACCTGCGGCAGGCCGTGTAGGTCAATCACTTCGCCTACCTTGTGATCTGGATGAGACATGGCAAAACTCTGATGCCCAACAGGATGCCAGTCTTGCGTCGCGACGATAAAATCGAAATGAGGCAACAATCGATTGGCGACCTCGATCACAGCATCGCCGTCCGGCACCGCCAATGCGCCGCCACCGACAAAGTCGTTCTGCAAATCCACCAGAATTAGCGCTCGCATATGTCATCCTTGGACTCGAACAAGACCTACTTGTCCCATCATCGATTTCGCGGCCACCAAAACGATAGAGCTTCGTTGCTCGTTGCGCGACCTTTAACCACAAAGCCCGGCCCAAAGAAGCGCAGAGAGCCGCCCTTCATGAAAAATCCATTCAATCGAGGACTAGCGCGGTTTGCGCGTATGGCTGGGAGGAATTTGCGGGTCACCCCGCACCGCTCAAGGGTTCTTGGTGCGGTCGAGGAAGGTCTGGTAGTTCACGGCAATATCGTCGCCATAGCGGCCAACGGTCGGATCAGCGGGAACCGGACGGTAGGTTCCAAAAAATGCGATCGAGTTCGTGTTCGCGAAATAGTCGAAGCCATTTTCACGGCTACGTGGAACCCATTCGCTGTTCTTGTAGACGCGTAGCGAGCTTGAAATCGGTGTTTCAGGCAGAACATATGCCGAGGCAAGGCCCGTCGCGGCGTAGATGATGTCCTCGATGGTTTCCGAGATGTCTGCTGCGTCGAGGTCGGCAAAAGAACCACCGGTGGCGAGTGCAACTTGACGGTATGCTTCGCCCTCATTGTTCACGATTGAAAACGCGATCGAATTTGCTGCGAAGAAGACTTTGAAATCAGCCATCTTCTGCTGGCCGGTGGCCGAAGTTAACGAGTTATTCTGAATGGTCTGAGCTTCCTCATCAGACATGAAGATCGTGATCAGCTGTGCGTTTGGCCGAATCCGAAGGGCCTGTGGAGCCGACGAAGAACGCATCCAGGTGATGCCCTGCTTCGCGGACTCGAGTCCAAACTCATCACAACAATCGTAGTTGCCGGTCTCGATGTTCACGATCTCGGCAATGAAGGTAGGCAAGTCGGTGAACCAACCCGCATTCGCACGAGGTCGACCCGCATAGGCGATGTCCATATTTGCCACGGCCAATCGGTAGTCGAGAGAAGTGTTCTGAAGTGAAAGGTAGAACTGATTGGCCACCGCTTTGACGCGTGTGTAGTCGTCGTACATCGAACCAGACTGATCCAACACCCAATAGAAATCGGCTTCTGGATTGCCTTCGCCCGCACGGAATGTGGTGCAACGCACGCGCTCTCCGTCGCCGGCCTGGCTGACATTGGTGGTGTTGGTCAAGTCGTCCATTCGGAACCTAACCTTATCGCGCGTATCAAATTTAGTGGATGGCGCGATCGCCAGGGCGATCAGAATTCGGTTCCCATTAACGGCATCCCGTCGGTATGTGACCGAAAGGAAGACTCGGAAGTCCTGGTAGTTGTTGCCCGCAGCGTTGGGAAGTCCTGTGACGTCTGCCGACGAAAACGGAGCGATGCCAAAGAGCAGCGAATCGCGAACGGCACGTGCCGTTCGAGCCGTCGAGGTACGGATCAAGAACTTCGAAACAGCAGCTTTATTGAAGTCGTGGGTATCAAACTCACCACTGGTATTATCCTGCTGAATCGTACCCACGCTCGCCACGCGGCTGCGAAGGGCGAGAAGCACGTCCACAGGCGACTGTTGCGAAGCGACAGGTGCGTTTGAAAGCAAAGCTCCTGCAACTTCGTTCGCAGGGTCATCAAACACCGAGGCAGCAAGCTTGTCGGTCGGAAGGGCCGTCGCAATGGCAAGCTCCGAGTGATTGCTAAACGCTGGGGGAAGTCCCAATCGCCAATCGCCCTTCGAGCTGAGGTAATAATCGACGGGCTCACTCGCAGGTGAATCACAGGCATGAACAACCCAACGGTCGCCATCTAGGATGCCATCGTTGAGCGTGTCGGGGTTGGTCGGATTGAACCCGAAATAAAGCTCAAGGTAATCCTCCAGACCATCACCGTCGCTGTCCGCGAGAAGTGGATCGGTACTGGCTTGGAGCTCATCGAGGTCTCCAAGTCCGTCTCCATCGGTGTCATTATCGCACGAGTCGGTGCCCAACGACGCTTCGTCGGAATTGGACAGTCCGTCGTAATCGCAATCGACTTCGGCGGCGCGTGGACCCATATAGTTGCAATCCGCCAAGCAGATTTGCAGTGGATCAAACGGCACAACGTTATTCGTCGCGTTGTTCGTCGAATTGTTCGTCGAATTGTTCGTCGCGTTATTCGTCGCGTTGTTCGTCGCGTTATTCGTCGAATTGTTCGTCGAGTTGTTCGTCGAGTTGTTCGTCGAGTTATTCGTCGTGTTATTCGTCGTGTTGTTCGTCGAATTGTTCGTCGTGTTGTTCGTCGAATTGTTCGTCGTGTTGTCCGTCGAATTGTTCGTCGTGTTATTCGTCGCGTTGTTTGTCGTATTATTCGACGTATTATTCGCGGGGTTAGCGGTATTATCCACACATGCCGCTGACAGGGTCAGCAGGGTCGATGTGAGACAGAGTAGTATGCGACTCTTATGCATTTAGAGATCCCGATGAAAGCTCACGTACCCAAGTGGGTACTCTGAAGAAGAGTACACTAGTAAATTTCGCGCCGGTTTTCCAACTCCAACCGATATGATGTTCCCGCGTACCTATTCGATCATCAAAAATCCGTCAACAATCCGCGTACTAACAAGGGCTTAGTCGTCCAGCGTGGGCAGCGACATAAGGTGTTGAACTGCAGCGGCTGGGCCCATTTCTGCGCTCACCATCAAATGACAGGTCTCCAAAAGATGCAGGGCCAAGCGCTTGTTTTGCCGAAGTGCGGCAAGAGACTCGATCAACTCAAGTAAATCCGCTCCTCGCGAGCCGTACTCCTTGATCACGGATTTCCGATCAAATTTGTTCAAACGCATGGCCGCGGCTCCGATGCGAAAGTCGTCACTGCCGGGCGCCGCGATGTCGATAAACAGATTGCCGGAGCCCGCCAATCCGAACGTGGTGCGCTCTTTTCCTCCACGATGCGCGACGAATCGCCCCATCTCGGCAAGGCCTCGCGAAAAGAGAGTGGCCTGAAGGCTCTGCCCCAACCCGAGTTCACTCAAAACCCCACAACCCATCGCGATCACTCGACAATAGGCCGCCGCCAATTCCGCACCGATGATATCGTGAGTCCTGTACATCCTGAATGACGAGCTCACCAAAGCCTCGCCCACCAATTCATGCACCTCGGGAAACACCGTCGCACAAACCCCAGAGGCGGCATGCCCTTGTGAGATGTCTTCTTCACGCATCGGACCGGTCAAGAAGCCCGTCCTGCGTGTTGGGGTTTCTTCGCTCAGAAGTTCCGAAACCGTTTTCAACGAAGTGTGCTCAAGGTTACGAGCCAGGTGAACGATGGCGTGCCGACCCGTGATGTGATCCCCCACCTGACGAGACACCTTGCGCATCTCGTTGATCGGCAGTGACAGGAAAATCAGGTGATGCTCCCGCAACGCCTCCAATTCGATCAGCTCGACGTTCTTAGGTAGGTGGCGCCGTGCACGCCCGTCATGATTCCACATCACTGGAGTCTTGCCATTGGCTGCAAGCAATCCAGCAAGGGCATCAAAGCGATCGCCATGACCAATAATCGCGACTTTTTCCATGATCAGCCCTTATACCTTCGCACGTGCAAGGATATCCCGCGCATCGAGCCCAAATGGCCGCAAGCGGTTTCCGTAAAAGAGAAGCAAATCCACCTTATTGATGCGGACGCCAGACGGCACGTATTCGATCGCTGCAGGAATATGGAACATCGTCAATCCACGCACACCTTGGTCCATGATTTGATCGATGCTCCCGGAAGCGACCGCTCCCGACAATTGAACCTTCCCCAGACGGCCGAGATCCCGAATATCGCCGACGGTTTCCGCGATCGTTGACCTCAGTTCGTGCCAAGGAATCGTCTCCTCGAAATTGAGTCTGACCAGCTGGTAGACGTCGAGGTTAGGGAATCGATTGGCCAAGAGTTCGAACAAAGAAAAAGCCACCACGGCCGAACTCATGACGACCGTGTTACGGCGAAACTCACTCGCAATCCGAGTCCCGGCAAAGCGTGTGTACTCGCGGTCTCGGGCGGCATCTTCAATGACCTCACCCGTTTTGACGGAACGGATAAACTCAAGCGGATCAACTCGACGCCCCCGAGCATCATACGACTCGCCGTCATCCTCGACTCGGTTTCCAAACACGTCATGAGGTTGACCGAAACGGATCACGGTCGACGCATCCATTCGGACAGTGTTCAGCACAAAGCGGATCACGGTCGAAATCTGGTTGAATTCGTCGTTTTCCAGAAAATAGCGCGCGCCGCCCTCCCTGCGCAGGTGCTCACGAATCAAGCTCTCCGCCTCGAGGATCAGATTGTAGTTCAGCGTCACCGGACAGATGTAAATCGGCCGATACTTGTTGGCTTGAAGGTTCCGAATCGAGGCCGTCACGGCCGTTCCGAGCAGCCCGAGCTTGAGTCGGTCTTCGACCACGTTGGAGCGACAGCGCGTTCCGCCGGGGAAAAAGAGGCTGTGATATCCGTTTTCAAGCAAGACCTGAGAATAACTCTTCAGCACGTCTTTATAGAGTTCATGCTTGATGCGCCGATCGACCTTGTATGCCCCAAGGTTGTGCATGAAATACCCGGTAAGGGGATTGGCAAACAGGTTTTTGCCCGCACCATAAGTCACCGGGGGCAATCCCACCTGCTCAAGTGCCCAGCCCAGCAGAATCGAATCCATATTCGAAGAGTGCGTCGGCACGACCACCAGTGTGCCCGTTTTTGCGAGCCGTCGAAGCTGATCGACCGGTCCTTGCACCTCAACCCGCTCCTCTAGGTCACGAACGTGTTTGACCGTCTCGGCCAAATCCTGGGCGCCCGGTAAATGGCGAACATCTTGAGTTTTAAAGAGGAAACTTAAGCCGACAGGCAGCACACCCGAGGCAAATCTGAACACCCGAGGCTCAAAACGACCTGCGGTGTCATCGGTGTAAGATTCAACGAGGCCGCGCAGGATCTCGCGCTTCTCGTCCTCAGACATTTCGCTGAGGCTGCGTGCGGTGGCTTTCCACCACTCACGCGGACGAATCTCATCCTCAGGACCTGTCTCAAGTCGGAGGCGTTCCAGCTCCTGGAAGGCCGTTTCGTTCAAAACGTACTCCAGCGCATGGGACGACGATGTTCGCGAACGACCTAAGTAGTCGGCGAATACGCGGCGCGTGACCTCGGAAACCAGATGAGGTCGTTCGGCATTGAAACGAAAAAGAGGGGCGTCTTTCTTCATGAAAATCTGTGTTTCTTGAGTGGACTCAAAACCTAACACAGATTCCAAAAAAAAAACCGACCCTTGCGGGTCGGTTTTTTCTTTTTGATCGGGGTGGCCGGATTCGAACCGACGACATCCTGCACCCAAAACAGGCGCGCTACCAGGCTGCGCTACACCCCGTCGGCGGTTCTTCTAAACGATATTCGCGAGGTGTTCAATCGGATTTTTTCATTTTTCACCATTTAATTTTTCTCTCGCCGATTATTTGTGACGCAACCCAGTGATTCATTGAACTTTAGCGCGCCAAAGAGAATAATGCGCCGGCTGCGAACGTCAGACTGATACTTGGCTCGCAAGGAGCACCATGCGCTTGGTTCACTACATTATCCTCTCCGCACTCGTTTTGACGGGGTGCGAAGAAATCACGGCCTTCATCGACTCCATCTCGGATGGAGCGCCCTGTGCCACCAACGCCTCTTGTGTGGGCGGCAAGTGCCTCACCGAAGATCTGGGATTCACCGGGGGCTATTGTACGACTCTGAACTGTGAAACCAACGGCTGCACGGGCTGGGGCAGTGAGTGTTTTCGAACTGAACTCGCGGGCTCCGACGTCACAGCCTGTTATGAACTCTGCAATTACGACGGAACCTGTGACAGGGCCGCAGAAGGCTATGTTTGTGTTCAGCTCGATGATGCGGCGGTCTGCCTGACCCCCGGGGCGTCAAATGCCCCGATCCAAGGCTCCACCGGATCGGGCTGCGCCTCGAACACACAGTGCAATAGCGACAACGCCACGTGCATTTCATCGTTTTTTGGCGGGTACTGCTCGCAGCTCGACTGCACCACCGAGGCCGATTGTCTGGGAGGAAACCCCTGTGTTTTGCTCAATCCTGACGCAGAGGTCGCTGAACAGAAGCATGCATGTCTACAAGGTTGCACGCCTTCCGACGATAATTGTCGCTACAACTACTCGTGTCAGAACTTCGACGGACACGACGTTTGCCTCGAAGGTGCCGCTGAAGCCCCACGAAATCCCGATGGATCGAATGACGGCGAAGCCTGTGTCGCCACCCTGAACTGCAAGGGCAACACCTGTATTCGGGAAAACACCGAGGAAAGCGGGAAGATCTCGTTCCCAGGCGGGTACTGCACCACACGCGATTGTGCGACAGACACCGACTGCAACGGCGACAGCATTTGCATCGCGCGTTCACGTTCGACCACATGTTTGAAGACCTGCGTCGCGAACGCCGACTGTCGTGACGGCTACGAATGCCGCGACGCTCCAGAAGGCAAGGTATGTGACTCGATCGTTGAAGCCGTCGCGCCAGCGGTCACAGGCAGTGCCTTTGACGTGATTTGTGGAGCAGACAAAAACATCAAGTTCACGATGCCGACTGGGACGATCGGCTTCTACATCGCCCCCTTCGCGCCTGGTGGACAAAAGGTCACGCCGACCAAGCTGACCTATCCTAATGGCACGACGCTCGACATCCTCAAGGACTACGACTTTCTGGCGATTAACCCCGAGATCTTGGGCAGCCTTGCTCCCATCCTCTTCCCGGCATCCGATTCGACCGCCTTCAAGAATGCTTTTGGTCCGGGAGACTACACACTCTCGGTGACCACGACGGCGACCGATCTTTGTTATTACGTGATTCCGAAGACCTCGCCGGGTACGACCCTCGCGGTGAACCTGTATTTTGTCGGGACGTCGGTCAACGCCAGCGCGGCAAAGACCAATGCCAACGTCAAGCAGGTCGTCGACATCGTGAAACGCATTTATTCAAGCATGGGCATCACGGCGAGCGTTTCGAATTATTTTGACGCTTCCGCGGAAGTCACCTCGCAATACTCGATCATTCGCGACTTCAACGATGTCTATAATCTTGTGGCTTCCAGCCAGTCTCCAGGCACAACGGCCGCAGAAAGCCTCTCGGTTAACGTGTTTCTGATTCAGGATTTCAACATCTCGGAAGCGCCGGGCCTTCTGGGCGTCTCAACGGGCATTCCAGGCATGGCGGGGCTTCATGGCAACTCAGGAGCCGGTCTTGTGTTCAGCTCCGCGAGCCTTGGAAGTGACAACACCCAGCTCGGTCAAACGATGGCGCACGAAATCGGCCACTTCCTGGGCCTGCGACACACCACCGAGCATTATGGCTCGGCCCATGATCCAATTTCGGACACCCCAGAATGTCTGGCACCGGACCTCGCGTTTCTTTGCGGCGATGCGACCAATTTCATGTTTGCCTACGCTCTGGGCGGCGACCAATCCAAAACCACCGCAGGTCAGGCATTCGTTGTGAAACGAAGCCCCCTGGTGCAGTGAGAAATACCATGCGAATCAAAGAACTTTTAGTCATGCTCCCGCTTGTCTTGCTCCCGTTGGCCGCGACGGCTCAAGTGAAAGGTGACTTGCCCGTGGGCACGACACCGACGACCACGCCTGCGCCCGAGCTGCCGAAACAAACGGCCCACGAACGAATTCGATTCCTCTTGAGCGCGTATCACCTTTTTCCAACCCCTGAGCAATTCGCCACAGCAGGCACCGAGGCCGAGGTTTCTCAGATCCTTCGGGAAATGACGCAAGACCCCAACATGGTGCCCTCATTCCGACTCAGAGCCATGGACGCGCTGGCGTTCTATGGGGATGACCTGACTTTGGCGCTTCTGGAGCACACGATCTCGACGCCCACAGACGACCAGCCCGAAAACGAACGAGGCACAGCGAATCTACTTCGCCATCACGCCATCATGAGTTTCGCCAAATTACGGGGAGAAGCCGCATTGCCCGCGTTGGAGCCTTTGCTTGTCGGCAAAGACCTCCAATTGAAACTGACGGCAATTTCGGCGGTCGGAAAACAGTGCGGATTAGCAGGTGTGACAAGGCTTCGGAAGCTTCGCACGAGCGACGAACACCGTGCAGTTCAGCACGAAATCAGGAAGTTCATTCAGAATTGATTACATCTTTCGCGTTGGTCGGACCGATTTTGAGTTGCCCCGCGCGGATTAGTTGAACTAACCTGTCACTATACTTTTTGTAGACAGAGATGGATGGACGACAACGACTTTCCGCAAGACCATTCAGAACCTTCAGAAGCCACTCAAATCGTTGATTCGGCTACCCTGAGAAAGGTGCGCGATGAAATCGCGGCGCGCGATCAGGCTTATCTCATCGTGATCGCTGGGCCGCATTCGGGCAAAATGTTCAAGCTCGACCGCAGCGAAGCGACCATCGGACGCTCCCCCAGCGCGGAACTCCAACTTCAAGATGTCGGTATTTCACGGACCCATACTCGGCTCTCCCGAGTGGGTGGGGATTTCTTCATCGAAGACCTCCAGAGTGCAAACGGCACATTTGTGGACGGCATTCGGGTCGTGACCTCACAGCAGCTTAAAGACGGGGACAAGATTGCCCTGGGCTCAAGCACCATCGTCAAGTTCACCTTCACCGATAAGGTCGAAGAGGCCTACCAGAAGAAGATGGTGGACGCTGCCCTTCGTGATGGTTTGACTCAGGCTTACAACAAGAAATACTTCACGAACCATATCCTGAGCGAGTTTTCGTACGCTCGGCGACACAGCACGCACGTTGCGTTGATCATGTTTGATGTGGACCACTTCAAGCTCGTCAATGACAACTATGGCCATCTGGCCGGCGATTATGTCTTGGCAACTTTGGGGCGAATCTCGCTTCAAACCTTGCGGGCTGAAGACACATTTGCTCGATACGGTGGCGAAGAATTCGCAGTTATCAGTCGTGGAATCACGATGTATCAGGCGTATCAGCTGGGCGAACGTCTTCGTCGCGTGGTCGAAGATACGGTCTTTGAATACGACGGGAAGACGATTCCGATTCGAATCAGCGTCGGCGTTGCAAGCTACCCCGAGATCGAAGTCGAAACCCAAGACGAGCTCATCGGCGCTGCGGATGCGGCACTCTATCGAGCCAAACGAGGCGGTCGTAACCGCGTCGAAATGGGCCGCTAATCCATCCTCACAACCAAGGCCGTCGCGTTGTCTCGTCCCATTCGGTCAACTGCGTTCTGCACAAGTGCCTCTGACAGGGCCTGTGGGCTTTCGCGGTGGCTTAAGACAAGGGCCTTAATGCCCTCCTCATCGATCTCGCCGTGAGTTCCATCACTGGTCAGGATGAACAAATCCCCACGCTCGACCTTCAGGCCTCGCTCACTCAGCGCTGAGCCCAAGACCTGCGCCTCAATGCCAAAACCATCCACACGATCGTATTCGACCTCGGCAGAGGTGCTCAGGAAGCGCGATATCGTTCGTTGCGAAACATCATTCTTCAAGGCTTCGGCGGGTGTCAGCTCGCCGAGCTCGATCAAGATATTGGCCAACGTGTGGTCGTGCGTCAGCTGAATTAACTCGCCGCGTCGGATCAGGACAATTCGGGAATCCCCAACGTGCGAGATTCCTAATCTGTCACCACACACGACCATCCCGCTAAACGTCGTCCCGCCTCGATTATTATTCGGACGAAGCTCGCCCTCCACCGCCAGGCGTTGACCCACGACCTTTGCGACGGCTCGAGCAAGCTCGGGAGCCCATTTCTCGATGTACTCCGCACCATAATGGGCCCACGCCCGTGCAAACGACTGCGTCGCGGTTTCGACCGCAACCCGGCTTGCGCGCTCTCCATCTTGGATTCCACCAATTCCGTCGGCGACGCAAAAGAATCCCAACGACACCTTTCGCGAACCACAAATTGAGTTCGCGACCAAATGACCGCACGAGTCTTGGTTATTCTTGCGGAACAGATAATTGCCGACGGTCGACGCCGAGCCGACCACAAAAGTGATCGGACGTTCGAGCTCAATTCGGATCTGCTCAAGTCCCTCGGACAGATCACTGGTGTCGACGTAGGCCAAGTCACCGTACGGCGAAACGCATCCAGCCAAGAGCTGTGGCAAGCCAGGAAAGAGGATAGGTGTCCCCTCCATGACGCTCTTATCTTGAAGGATTGCAGCCATCTGGTGACCGCCAGGATAGACCTCCTGGGCAAAGACTTCGTAGGCGAGCTCGCCCACAACGCGCATGTCTCTCCAGGCGGCTTCAATGGCAGGTTTTCGTGTCACTTGAATTCGGCCCAGCGACATCAGAAAGAGCGAGCCATCACGCGGATCAAGCCAAAGCTCGCGCCGTTTGACGCCTTGAAGCCAGCCTCTTTCTTCGTGGAGAAGTCCAAGCAATGAGGTCAGTCTTTGAAGAGCATGTACCGCTTTTTGCCGCGGGATTTTGAGCCATTCGCTGTCGCGGAGCGGGGTCGCTCCTTCTGGAGGGGCCGTTACTTCAAAAACGGTCTCGTCAGGCCCCTCGAAGGTCGCTTGCACGCGAGGCAGGCCGAAAAACTCGCTCGTCTGCACTACGGTTTGCACATCACGAGCCCACGCATGGCTGCCCATCCAAAGATGCACAATTTCGCCAGAGTCGCGTCGAGCTCGAAAAGTCCATGCCTCATTGTCCTTCCCACATAGGACTTCTTCGATCTGCCAAGCCGACGATCCGATTTCAATTCTCGCGCCCGCTTTCCAACTCATCGGGTCTCCTGGGCGCGTTTGCGGCGAGCGTGCTCCTCACGCCAATTCAAAATGGCAGGGAGTTCCACCGTGCGTCGATTCGTACTCGCCCGAATATTGCTGGGATGGTGAAAATGGAAAAGCACGGCTCCCAAACCGACTTCGTCGCCTGGCATCAATGGCGTGACCCCCGTGACCTCGATTCGATTCACGTAGGTCCGCTGCCGAGGACTCATCGGGAGGATGTACCAATCGTCATCCTCGCACCAAAGCTCGGCGTGGCGCAGCCCGATATGTTTGCGCTCTTCGTCCCGCAGGCCCGACAAATCCCAGTTTGGCTGCCGTTGACCCGTCGCCAATGCGTCGGGGAAGGTCCGGCCGACCACAACTCGGGCATTCCTGTTTAACACATGATGAGGTCCACAAACCGCGCCAGCTCTCATCAGGTAGAGCGAAGGCTCCTCGACGGCGAGCAGCAGGTCTTTCTGACGCTCCCGCCAGGCCTCGAACGCGATGTCATTGACTTTGAAATCAAAGGGCACGACGCCAAGCCGCAGCACGTCGCCATCTGCGAGCGGATAACGCTCCCGAGTGTCCGTCAAAAGTTGGTCGTTGATGTACGTAAACGACGACGGAGAGAGCGGCCGAACAAACCAATCCTTGCCATCTCCCAATGAAATCCGAGCATGCGGAGCCGACACTTTGTAAAGCTCGTGGTCCTCAAGACCTTCCATCAGTAGATCTACCGGCCCATGTTGAGGATGGAAGCGCCCGACATACACGTCCGGCCCATGGATCGTGATCTTTAGCGGCTCACCAGTGCGAGCGTAAGTCAGGCTCGCCAGCGCCGGCACTCGGTGTGGGCCTGCCAACTCCAAGTCTTGCTTCTCTGTCCATCCCCGAAGCACATCTAGATCAAAAGGGTTCGTCATCTCAAGCCATGTACTGCGGATGGGTGACTTCCGCTCGTTTCCATCCTAACCGATGATGCCCGCGCGTCGAGAAACCCAATGATCTTTTCGAAACACAGGTGATAAAGCATCACGCAGGATAGCTATCGTCACCTTTCACCGCTTCTTTGACCCAATACACACATGAAAACCCTCATTAGTCTCGAAGACTGGGCATCACAGGCCTCGGCGATGGCGCGTCTCCCCGACTTCTCGGGCGAAGAGTCAATGATATGGCCGAATTCTCTAGCACCGCTCCCAGAGCGACTCAGCTCCAAACACCTGTGCATGAGTGCGAGTCGTCACACTTATGCGCCCGCCTACGAAGTAGATTTGATCGTGTTTGGCGCGCCCAAGGGCACGTATCGCGCGCTGGGCCTGCTTATCATCGCGTCGATCTTTGAAGATCGCGACGTCATCATTGAACTGAATCAGAACATCGATTCACTGCTCATCACGTCTCAGGCTCTCAACAATCACGTGATCCCAAACGCTCGACTGCGACTTGAGGGTTTCGAGTACTTTCCGCAGAAAGTCACGCAAGTCCCTTGGGAGCGCGCCTCATTTTTGGATCCCTACACGTTGCCGTGGTTCTGCATTGCTTCGGCGGCCGACCTTGAGCTTGAGATTTCCTCCGACGCGAAAGTGGCCAGCGGTTTCGGGTCGATGGCCGGCTCCCTACGCTTGGCCCAGCTCTTTTTGGATCTGTCTCAGCCCACAAATGATTGTGTGGAGGTGTGTCTAGAGGTGGAAGGTGGAAATCGAGGCGTGGCCCCCCTCAGCTGCGAGGCCCGATTCTGGCTGCCGGGAAGTATTGGTTACGACGTGCTCTCGGTATGATGCGCCGGATTCAATTCACGAAAGCCAACCTTTGAATCAATTCGGTCACGCCGGATTTGATGTCGGAGCGACCGGGTTCGGGAGGACCAACACACGACGGGCAGCCGTGCTCACACGCGCATTTTTGCAAAAGATCAAGTGAGAGGCGCATGAATGGTCGTTGTTCATCGAAAAGCCCTTCACCAAATCCAACCCCGCCCGGAAACTTGTCGTAGATGAAAATCGTGGGGTCGTAGAGTACAGGTCCCACCAACCCAAGTTGAGGGTCTGGGGCAGCCTCAAACGAATGTGCGGTCCCGTCTCGGTCCCGCAGAGTCAATCCGTCAAAACCGGCAGAAAGCCAGCGATCTTCTGCCAGAGAGCCAATCGTCAGCTGGAGATCTCGTGGGTCACACATCAGCTTCAGGCTGGCCGCGGTCTTCATGACTTCTGCAAGACCCGCCACGATACGAGCCCAACGCTCAGGATCGGCAGATAGGGTCGGGAAATTATCGCTTGGGAGTTCGAGCCAATACGAAGTCGTGTGCAGGTCGAGTTCTGGCAGGTTCAACTCTCCGTAACCGATATTTTCGCCCGTCTTAAACTTGATCTTCTTGTAGCCCACAAAACGATCGGTGACGCAGACTTCTCCATACCCTATGCGGCCCGGCGCCACGTCGCGCTCATCAAACTTGTCCAAAATACTCACAGCCGCGTAATGCATCGCCGAGGTGTAATAACCGTCATTGCTTCGTCGGACGTACGCACGCCGTTCATCGTAGTCGAGCCTCTCCACGCGATAGGGCTCGCCGGAAACCTGATAGACCGCATTGGGGTAAATCGTGGTGTGCGCCCCTTCGAAGTCAACTTCAGCCAAAATCACTGGCTCGTCCGCTGTGATGTCGATCACCACAAAATTTTCGTCGGCAATATTTCGCAGGTTGATTTCGTTGGCTGGGTAATTCTGGGTGGTCCATTTCCACTGCGCGCCGCTGAGTTGCACCAACTGCGTTTCTCTGGCCAAGAACTCAAGAACCTCAGTCGTTTCAGAACCGCTCAAATTGCCAAACGCTTCGCCCTGCATCCAAGGGAGCTCGTAACAGGCACATTTGAGGTGCTCGACCAGGATCCGGAGGTTGTCGGGGTCGATCCTCGCGGCCTCCGGCGACTGATCAAAGAAATACTCAGGGTTTTGAATGATGAACTGATCGAGCGGATCATCACTTGCCACCAAGACCGACAGCGAAGTGCCACCACTACGACCTGCGCGACCGAATTGCTGCCAGGTCGACGCCACGGTTCCTGGATATCCAGCAAGAACGCAAACATCCAATGAACCAATGTCGATGCCGAGCTCCAAGGCATTGGTGGACACGACCCCCAACACCGACCCATCGCGCAAACCGCGTTCGATCGAACGTCGCAGATTCGGCAAATATCCGCCGCGATAACTGGCAACACGATTGGCCAAATACTCTTTTCTATCCCCTTTCAACCGCTCCTTCAGGTGTTTGATCAGCACCTCGACTGATTGGCGAGACCGCGTAAACACGATGGTGCCGCATTCTTTTTCTAAAGTGGTTTTGGCAATGCTCTGCGCCGCCGACAGCGCACTTTGGCGACGCATCTGTTGAATGTCTTTGATCGGCGGATTCATGAAACACACGTAGCGCTCGGCCGCTGGCGCCCCATTTTTGTTCACCAGCTCAAAGTCTTGTTCGGTCAGAGCCTCGGCGAGCTCCTTTGGGTTGGCGATCGTGGCGCTGGTGGCCAGGAACACCGGGTTCGAACCGTAATGTGCGCAGATCCTCTTCAGCCGGCGCACCACATTCGCGACATGGCTTCCAAAGACGCCCCGATAAGTATGAAGTTCATCCAAGACGACGTATTTCAGGTTTCGGAAGAAATGCGCCCACTTGTCGTGGTGCGGCAAGATCGCCGCGTGAAGCATATCAGGATTCGAAATCACCAATCTGCCGCTCCGCCTTATTCTGCGCCGCACATCCGGCGGGGTATCTCCGTCATAGACCTGCGCCTCCCACGACTCGTCGGCATCGGGGCATCCTTGCAATAGAAGGTTCAGTTCCGAGGTCTGATCCTGCGAAAGCGCTTTAGTGGGATAGATAAAAAGGGCTGAACCATTCTGATAAAGCCCATTCAAGATTGGCAGATGATAACACAGGCTCTTACCGCTTGCGGTTGGCGTCACGACCACGACGTTCTTGCCGGCGAGCGCATGAGTGATCGCGGCAGACTGATGAGAATAGAGCTGATCGATGCCTCGATTTCTCATCATCTGTTCAAGCCGCGGATCCAACGCGTCGGGAAACGGAGCGAAGGTCGGCGAAAGCGCTGGGATATGCTTGATCGCGGTGAATGACCGCCCCACGCCACTGCCGGACTTCCAATAATTCACCAAAGATTTGAGAGAGTCGCTGGCCGGTTGTCGTGTCCGCATTCATACCTCCTGCACTGCAAATATGTACAGTACTCCCATCGCGCGACGCAAGTATCTTGTCAGGTCTCAGGTTGTCGAGTTTCGGGTCGAGCCGAGCGGCTGGGCGATTAACTCATCCTAACTGCCAGCATTGCCTTTGGATCACCGCGTTGCGACTCTGCGATTAACGAAGTCTGGGCACCTGATGAAAGGGGTTTTCGACCACCAACCCGGCGTTCGAAAGACCCAGAGTCGCTTTGGCTTCCTCGAACGACGAAAACGTCGAAATACCCACGGCTTCTAGCTCGGACAGGTCTGCATCGGTGATGACGGCCATTCGAAACGAACGCAGCACGGTGGCCAGCACGTAGGCGCGTTGTTCACCGCCGCCAATGGCATGTGTGCCCTGCATTTCGTCCAACAACACATCGACTCCACGCTGCATGGCCACCGCGAACGCGCGCTCGCCGCTGCCCTCGCCGATGCCTTCGGGGCAAGCGGCTTCGACCAATAACCAGCCTTGCGGGACCAACGCCGGTCTGTCCACGAGCGCCGCGTAAGTCGCTGCACGCGACGCCTGATAGAAATTGGTCGCTTTGGTCGGAGGAACCACAAGTCGCAACCACTCAACCGGTTGGGCAATCTCGAAGAAATGCCGCGCGGCCGCGTCCTGGGTCGCCGCATCAAACGCGGCATGCACGGGCCCTGAATACACACCACCACTTGGCACCACGAAAAAGCCCCAGACCTGGTCAAATACAGATGCGAGCTCCCAAAGACTCTGTTGGAAACGATTCCCCTCCAGCTTCCCAACGCCCGTGGTCGATTCTCGCAGGAACTCCAGACCATGCATCCAATTGATGGTCTGACGGCCTGCACAACCGATCGAGAGCCCCTTAATGCCCCCTGAGTAGCCAGCGTACTGGTGCGGCTCGACAACGCCCGCACAAACGATCAAGTCGGCCTCCACCAGATCATTGGCAAACCACCCCGGGGGTTGCACAGAAGTTTGCCGGAGTTCCGCACCATCTGGGTCGTGCTGGCGAAGCGCGGCTCTATGCTCCTCGCAAATAGACTGAATGGGAGCCAGCTCGGCGAACGTAAGTCGGCGATGAAGGCCCAACGCGACCACAACCTCGACTCGTCGACCAGCTAAAGCCTGCAGAATAGCCGGCAACCATAGTTCCGAATCAAATGGCCGCGTTAGGTCAGGAATCACCACCACAACGTGTTGCCCCGAAGGAAAATCGAACTCGCTCATGCCGCTTCAACCTCGAGCCAACGTCGGGTCATCCGAACGACCAGACCATCTGGGACCGGCGATTCCCCGCGCATCACCGCAGCACCGTCTTCGGTAAGTGCCACACGCCCTCTCGTCGTTTTGGTCACCAGGAAATGACGCTCAGACAAATCAAAAATCTCCATAATTTCAGCGGGCTGCAGGTAGTTCAGGACGCCATAGGTCGACAGTCGCTCCAAACCACGGTCCGACAAAAGCCGCGACGTCGACCCTCGCAACATCGCCGCAATCAGATGGATGGAGCCCTTATTATTGGTGCGAGCAACTCCACTAAGCAGTTTTCGCACAATGATATCGTTTGAATCGGGAACCTGATGAACATCACGTTTCTGAGGCGTCATGTCTGCCGGACCGACGCATTGGTCGCAATGGCCGCATTTCGAACCGAAGGTAGAAACACTGTTGAAATGCCGTAAAAGCTGGAGTTGCCTGCAGCCAGACATGCAACAAAAGCGCACGGCATCGTTGAGTTGCCGTTGAGCAATTTCCCGACGCAAGCCAATTTGGTCCCAATCGACCCGCAGATCTCGGGTTCGGCTGAGGTCTGCCACCGAGGTCCAAGGGAAGCCGTCCCGAAAGCCAAAATCGATATGTCCCACGGTTTTCAGCAACCGAAACGCAGCCTCGACCGCGCCACTGCTGACGTTCCCTTGTTTTGATGAGCGATTAATCACCTGAGCGACCATCTCGGGCCCGACCGCGTGGGTTCCCAATCCATATCGTCTGAGCTCAGACCAAACGCCCATCACCACATCAGGCATCGGAAATGACAGGTCGATAAAAAACTCATGAATCGAGCGGTCATTGGCTCCAAAGAGCAGGACACAGTGGGCGGGCTTGCCGTCACGCCCGGCCCGGCCCGCCTCTTGATAATAGGCTTCGACGCTGCCCGGAACGTTGTAATGAATGATGGCTCGAACGTCGGATTTATCGACCCCCATGCCAAACGCATTTGTGGCGATCAATACGGGTACATCACCTGCCATGAACGACTCTTGAACCTCATTGCGTCGCGTGTCCCCTAGTCCACCGTGATAGGTGCCCACCAAGTGCCCGGCATTTCGCAACATTGAACACACCAAATCCACCTGTTTCCGAGTCGCACAATAAATCACGACCGACTCGCCAGGAAAATGCCCCAAGACCTCTTGAATTCGATTAAATTTCTCCTCATCGGTGGCGGCATGGCGGACCTCAAAAAAGAGGTTCGGACGCTCAAAACCCGAGACAATCACGCGGGCATTTGGCATGCCGAGTTGCTGCAGAATATCGGCCTGAACCTCGGGCGTGGCCGTAGCCGTAAGCGCGATGGTGACAGGAGATCCGAGCTTCTTGCGAAACTCCCCGACCTCCAGGTAATCCGGGCGGAAATCATGCCCCCATTGAGAAATACAATGGGCTTCGTCAACGGCCAGCATCGACACAGTGGTTCGTTCGATCGCTTCTAAAAATGCGGTATTTCTAAAGCGTTCCGGCGCGACATATACAAGCTTAAGCCGACCTTCGACCATGTCATGCAGTCGATCCATCTGCTCGGCATACGAGAGCGACGAATTGATGCAGGCGGCCGGAATTCCACGCGCCTGCGCGGCATCGACCTGGTCTTTCATCAACGCGATCAGCGGTGAGATGACGATGGTCACGCCTTCAAGCAAGCAGGCAGGAAGCTGGTAACACAGGCTCTTACCTGAACCTGTCGGCATCACCGCGAGCGCGTGCATGCCCTCCATGACCGACTCGACGATGTCTCGCTGTCCGTCGCGAAAGGTCGTAAAACCAAAGAGGTCTTCCAGACCTGAGTCTATGTCTGTTGCAAGGCTTGGAGCGTTCATTCAATCACCGAGAGCTGGTGGCAAAACCACTGAATGGATTTTCAGTATCATAGATCAAAGTCAGACATTCAAGGTCTTCTCATGATCCTGTCGAACACCGTTATCGGACAAAGAAAAAATAAGTTGCGAAAACGTACTCCATGTATGGAGTGCCTAGGTGACGCCGGACTCACGGGCGAGCACCGTGGCTGTGCTTGGCTCACCCGCGTCCGGCCTCGCCGGGCTTGTTCCGCCACGCCCAAAGTCATGTTTGGCACGAACGCTGCTATCTTCAAACGCATAAAGTGACTGAGGAGTCAGAATGAAATCTGGAAACAAAACGACACGATCTATTTTTCTGGTGATCGCAGTAAGTGTTTCTACGCCAGCATGTCAGGCACATATATTTTCCCCTCCTGCCCGTATCAACCTTTTGGAATCCTCCGCGACGTTGAAAGAAGGAGAGCAGGCGGCCGCGGTTGGTGGTGGCGGAAGCGGCGCGCTCTTCGGGTTCTCCGCCACCGCGCTCGCTGCAACTTACAAGAAAGGGGTGAGCGACCAATTCGAGGTCGGTGTCGATGGCACGTTTGTCGCGGTGGACGACTCCCACGCGGTCGCAAACTTGGATCCATATATTTGGGGCGGACGAGTCAAGGCCAAATGGGCGCCCCAAAAGACCAAGGGTTTCGCCGCCATTACAGCGGGGATTGGGGGTGGATACTCAATCGAAGGAGGAGGGTACGTGTCACCCGATTTGGGATTTATCGCGGCATTCGAAAACCCCTACTTGGTGCCTTTTGTGGGCGTCAGCGGGTTCATCTCTCAACCTATCGCCTCGAAGACTGTCGACATCAGTCATGACGACGAGGACTTGGGCACTCGACTCGAACGCCCGCAATTTACCTGGGGCGGATATCTAAATGCGGGGTTCAAGATTCCATTCGCGATCGGCGAGGGCCAAACGCTGAATATCTACGCCGAGTTTCACTCTCTCTACCTTAACGATGGCGATGAGGATGAATTTGCCAATGGATTCATGGCCGGCCCGGAAATCGTTTTCTGATCAGCAAATCACATGGCAGGCAGCCTGCGGACCAAAGCATTGCAGGCAGGAGGCCTGCGGACCCAAACCATCAAAGAAGCAGCGCCTGCTGAAACCAGATAAACGCGCCGCCAAAAATAGCAGCCACCAGCATCGTTGTGCGGTGTTGCACGCCCATCTCAGCCACGATAGCGATCAAGAGGCTCCACAATGCTGTGGGGACGATCACATCAACCCAGGGGTGAATCAGAGCCGACGGATGCAGCACAAAGGGAAGTGCAATCGCAACGTTCAACCCAACCACGACAAGCACACGACCGGTTGGCCCGAGCTTATCACTGATTTTGGCCTGAACGATTCCTTGCCAAAAGAGCACCTGCAACGCCGCGAGTCCGGCCTGCAAGGGCAACACTTTTTGCAGTTCTTCCATGGGGCGAAGGCCCTGCATCTGCGTCCACCAAGGCTCAAACCAGAGCGCCAGAAAAATCACCCATATCAAGGGCGTGAGCACCAGTGCGGCGTTCGTCAATTTCTGGTCTTTCACCGGCCGAACTCGGCCAGAAAACTCCACGCCCAGAAAAAACGCGATGCCCGCCAGAATTGCAGGTGCCCATACGATCAGCCCCAACCAACCCTTCATGTTGCCTTCAAGATGCAACTGGAGCGGCGAGGCAAAAAAGAAATGGGGCGCAGCCGCGGCAATCAAGCCGATCGCCACCAAGGGTTTGGTTAAACGGTTCTCAGTCGTGCTTTCCATAGGCCTACCGAAATTTGATTTCCCAAACCCGAAGGATCGCCTCAAGGGCGATCGACGGTGTCATTTTGGACACGCCGACCTGACGATCAGGAAACGTGATAGGGACTTCTAGAATCTTGCAGCCGGCCTGAAAGGCGCGGTACTTCATTTCGATCTGAAACACATACCCGGAGGCGCCGACGCGGTCGAAATCGATGCTCTCAAGCACCTCGCGACGCCAGGCGACAAATCCCGCGGTCAGATCTTGAACGGGAATCCGCAGAATAGCGCGGGCGTAAACTCCGCCACCGCGTGAGATCAACCGACGGGCAAGTCCCCAATCCTGAGTTCCGCCACCTTCGACGTACCTTGAGCCAACGACAACGTCGTAATCGTCCAGATTCGAGATCAACGCAGGCAGGTAACGCGGTTGATGAGAGAAATCGGCGTCCATCTCAAGCACGCGTTTGTAGTCGCGCTCCAAAGCCCAACGGAAACCCGCAATATACGCGGGACCGAGGCCTGACTTTTCGGTGCGATGAATCACGTGAATGCGGTCATCTTCTTCGATCATGCGATCGACGATCGCACCGGTGCCGTCGGGCGAACCGTCGTCGATCACCAGAATGTGGACCTTGGGAACAACGGCAAAAATCGCGGGAATGATCGTCTGGATATTCTCGGCTTCGTTGTATGTAGGAATGCAGATAACCGTCGTGTTCACGAGAGGTCCTCACGCGTCAGATCGAGCTTCTTGAGGATATACTCGACCGACTTGCGGTGAACGCCTGCGACTCGGGCGGCCTTCGAGACGTTGCCTCCGGTGCGCTCCAAGAGCCCTTTCCAGTACTCCAACTCAAACTCTTCGATCATGCGATTCTTGGCGTCCTTGAACGGAAGATTCTCGTCCAGAGCCATCTGCGCCATCGGTACCGAGCCTTGGCTTGCGGCCGGTTCGTCGCGCGGGACCTGTTGTCCGCTCAAGAAGCGCGTCTCGATTTGGTCACCCTGAGCCAACAAGACGGCTCGTTCAACGAAGTTCTTGAGTTCACGGACGTTGCCAGGCCACTTATGACGCTTGAGCTTCTCCATCGTCTTGTACGAAATGTCGATGTCCGTGCGACCCGCCATTTCATTGGCCAAGGCAAGGAAGTGCTCGACCAAAAGTGGAATGTCTTCCGTGCGTTCTCTGAGCGGCGGCAAGTCGACTCGAATCACCGCAAATCGATAATAAAGGTCTTCGCGGAAATTCGATTCCTTGACCTCATGCAAGAGGTTACGGTTGGTCGCTGCCACGATGCGAGCGTCGATCTTGATCGAGTCGTTGCCGCCCACAGGCTTAACTTCACGTTTCTCGAGCGCACGAAGCAGCTTGGGTTGGAGGTCTAAGGGCAGCTCCCCAAGTTCGTCCAAAAAGAGCGTTCCACCGTTGGCCGCTTCGAACGCACCTTTGCGTGTCCCCGTCGCACCAGTAAAGGCGCCTTTGACGTGGCCAAAAAGCTCGGACTCGATGATGTCGCGAGCGATCGCCGAGCAATCCACGACGATGAAGGGGCCGTCTTTTCTCTGACTTGTGTTGTGAATCGCTTCGGCGACGAGTTCCTTTCCGGTTCCCGACTCGCCCTCGATCAAAACTGTGGCATCGGTCTTGGCGACTCGTTCAAGAATCGCAAAAATCTCGCGCATTTGCAGGCTCTTGCCGAGCATCGATCCGAAGCGATCTTTCCCGCTGAAACGTACCTCGACCTCTTCGCCGGTGGTCCGAAACTCGATGTCCGAATCCCCAACACGAAACGAGGTGTTGTTTTCAAGGTAGACTTCGCCGACCCGCAGGCCGTTCGCAAACGTGCCGTTCTTGCTGTCGCGATCGCTAAGCCGATACCCTTTGGCATCGACTTCAATGACGGCATGAAAGCGACTCACGGCCGAATCATCGAGCGAAAGCTCGTTATCGGGTGAACTTCCAATGCCAACCAGACGGCCTTTAGCTTCGAGAGTCATCCCCACGTTCGGACCGCTTTTCACGGTCAGGGTGTACTTCTGAAGGGCCAGCTTCTGGTCGCCATCATCAAGAAAAACTGTGCGGGTGATCTCGCTCATGACGTACTCGGTTCGGGGCGTGGGGGAGTGTGCACGAAATCAGGATTCTTCGCCATCCTGCGGTCATCCAGAATCTGCCTGGAAGGTTAGAGGCTGCCGCCACCATAACATTGCGCAAGCTCGTTCTCGGTCCCGCGGATCATGATGACGCCTTCCTCAGCTCCCGCGAGGATAATCACGAGGTCATCGTTAACCTTTCCGGTCCGCACGTAATAATGCGCACTTGTGTCGTCTCGAAATGTAAGAGCCGTAGTCGTTCCGCCTTTAATGATGCTGCCCTTAGCTGCCGAAGAGGAAAAGTCGCCCTCAATCCACGCGACCAAATCACCGCCCTCAACTGGTACCAGATCGAAATCCAAGACCGGTATTGTTCCGTTGGTGATTGTCGCCTCGGTCGAATCGCAATCCGATAGAATCAATCCACGATTGGTGCGGAACAACATGTTCTCGGTCCCATGTTGTGTTTTCACCTTGAAAGACAATAACGCTCCATCGAGGGCAATACATGTCGGCAGCGGAGAAACCGGTCCACTTGCCACATAACCGAAAAACTTAGTCGGACCATAAGCTCCTCCAGCCACGCGAAAACTGCTGCCCTGTGCATGTGAGAAATCCAATCCCAGAATATCGCGATCTGGAACGTCCACGAAGACATTCCCATTACCAAACGTCGCGCTGTTCGGATTGAATTCCAATGATAATGACGAGTACTTACTTGAGGCGGCGCCGTCGTTAAATCCATAACCAATCATGACCGCAGGAGGCGTGGTTGGCACGAATGCACTTTGCACGTGTTCGTTGGCCGTCAAGGAGGGCGAATTCGGTGCAATCGCACATTTGCCCTGATCGACATTGCAGATGTAGACGTTTAGTTGAGTTTCCTTGGATCTTGCCTCGGCAAAGACAAAGCGGAACGGTGACCTCAACTGTGCCATAGAAACATCAAATGAGAGCGTGTTGGCCAGGTTGGTGCCAGCGAACGGTATTGGCATTCCATCTAAGGAAAGAGCTTGGGCGTTCTCGGGATTAATGGAATACACGCCAAAGGCATCCTGAAAGTCAACCACCACCAACATGGCATCTTCGCGCCAGTCAACCTGAATGCCGTTGCGGAGCACCGGGGCAACCCGTTTCTCGAGAACGGTCTCCATCCCTGCGCAATCGACGGACGTCGAATTATTCGTGGTGTTATTCGTCGAGCCCGTGGTCGTGTTATTCGTCGAACCCGTGGTCGTGTTGTTCGTCGTGTTGTTCGTGACGTTATTCGTCGTGTTGTTCGCAACGATATTATTCGACGAGTCCTCAAGGTCATCCAACGATGCCGAAAAGACACAACCGGATAACGAAACAAAACAGATAGCCAAAAAGGTCTTTTTCATGATCAGGACTCTCAAAATCCACACAACACGGCAGGGTCTACACGACATCACAACTGAGGTTGCCGCGCTGGTCAAGGAAGTCGGGCTAAACGAGGGGTTATGCACGGTTTTCATACGCCATACATCTGCCTCGTTGACGATTCAAGAGAACGCCGACCCTTCGGCGCGGCGCGACCTGGAGACCTGGCTGAACCGCTTGGTCCCCGAAAACGACCCGCTCTACACGCACACGGCCGAAGGTCCCGACGACATGCCATCGCATATCAAAGCCATCCTAACGTCGACAACGCTTAGCATCCCGATTCTGAAGGGAGCCTTGGCGCTTGGGACCTGGCAGGGCGTCTATCTGTGGGAACATCGTCGGTCGGCGCACACCCGCGAAATCGTCGTTCACATGGCGGCCTAAAGACCGCGCGACATTTGAGCCGGACGACCCAGCAAGAAACCCTGGCCAAGCGTGATGTTGAGGGCCTTGATGGTCTCCAAATCCGCTTGGTTCTCGATGCCCTCGGCGATCAGTCGGGCGTCGCTGCGTTGTGCCAATTCAAGCAAATAAAGGGCGAGCGCCTGTTTACGGGTGCTTGTGGCAATTCCACGCGTGAGTGAAATATCCATCTTGATAAATGCAGGCTCAAGATCGGCAATCAATTGCAGATTTGAGGTTCCAGTGCCGACGTCGTCCACGGCAAAGCGGTAGCCGCGCGCCTGGAGCTTATGAACGTTGGGAAGTATGCGTCGAAGTTGGTCCTGCGTGGTGTTTTCCGTGACTTCGAATACGAGCTGCGAAGGCAAAAGGCCGTCGGCCTCCCATTGGGACAACACGGCCTCCAGGTCCTTCATGGGTTCGTAGAACGCCTGCGGAAGGCTGTTCACAAAAAGCGCTCCACCGGTCAAAGCAGGACGGCGTCGAATCGAAAGTGTGCGGCAGGTCTGGTCCAACTCGCCGTCAAGTTCGGCGCGTGCTGCAGCGACAAACAGGTGCACGCCGAGCCGATCCGCATCGGCGGTCTCAGCGCGGCTCAGCGCCTCGTAACCCATATTCGTCATGGTCCCGAGGTCCACGATGGGTTGATAGAGCGACGTGATCTTCCGTTGTGCAATCATGTGCCCGAGCACACGTTGCCGCTGCCTCGCCAACTCACGCTGGGAGACCTGAGCGTCGATTCGCGCCTTGCGAATCGCCCGATAGAGCTCACGACGAGGCTCAACGCTGTCGTTGCGAATGATAAGCGAGGAGCCAAAGGCGACTTGCTCTAACGCGTGATGGAACCACCACTCGGAGCTCGCGAAGCCTTCAAAAACCTGCCGTTTGACTCGATTCACGACCGTTTCAAAATCGATCGGAGGTCCAACGCTCTCGTCGCGAGAGGCGGTCAAAAAAACGATGATGGATTCGCCGTCGGCGGCATCCACACACATAATATCATCGCGACGCAGGCCCGCTCCACGAAGCCGATCGACGGCCTGGGAAATTCGGGCCATCAGCACCCGAAAGTTTGCGGAACCGTACTGACGTTCCCACGGGCCCAACTCGGTCCCGTCGATGATGATTAGCCCCACGCACGAGCGGTCTTCGACCCGATCGGCAAGCTGTTGAAGCAAATCTGAAAACGGCGGAAACGAAGTCGACGTGAGTCGAGCGTCTTCGTCACGGACTGCCTCCGAGAGTTCCTCAAGTTCGTGCCGATCAGCGGTCTCAAAAACGTCGAGATCCTGCATTTCGCACTCAAGCTACAATTCTGTTTGAAGTTCTGCCGTCAACGATAGGCACTGTGGCGAATTCTGTCAATTTGAGGGCATCAATCTAAACTCATTTAGTGACTCGATGATTACACCATTTGGCGTGTCCAGCCGTCGTTGCACGAGGCCTTTACCCCAGACAAATACCCGAGATTGTGGAAGCGCCAGATGGTCATCCCAGGCCCCCAGCGCACCTTGTCCCCGAATCTCGATGGTCGAGGGGAAGACGCCGCCTGGCAGGTCCATCGCTTGCCCAGCACGCGTCGTAAATACAGGCGAACCGGAGTTATACCCCCCCGCTCCCCAACGTTGGTCCGCTTGCAACGGGAACGCATAAATCGGCGCCTGTGCGGCGAAATAGGCCAGCATCCAAGAGGTTTCTTGAACATGGCCACGGCAGCCACGGTCACAGACATAGATACGTCGAGGCGTTGCGACCCACCATTCATCGGCTTTTGTAAGGCTCGTGTCATTATACGAACGTCGCAGTCGAATCAGGCGCACCGTGTCGTAACGGTCCACCGAAACCACTTCGACCACGACCGCAGTGGCCATGACCTGTGGATCCACAACGTCGTCCTCATGGCCTTGAGGATATCGAGAATACCGCCAGAACGACCCGACCTGGAGGGGATAGGGGTACTCTCCGGACCGCATCAACTCGGGCTTAAGATGCATGCCCGAGGCAATCAAAACCTTGAGTCGAGAATCCACCTGAATCGGTGAACCCAGATAGTAATGGTCCTTTTCCCCGGCGACTCGCAGGATTTTAGCCACAGAGAGGTCGAACGTCGTGTCGCCTGGAACATAACGAAGCGTTAGGCGGCCATTCCAATACTGGGCGATCTCGTCGTCGGAATTGGCGGATTTGCCATCGAGCCTGCGTCCGTCTCCTGGGACAAACTCCACAAACTCGAAGAGGCCTGCCCAACCGTTGGGCCGGGCTTCCGAAAGGTTTGGTGGCTCGAACACATCCCAAAGCGACCGGGACCGCCCCTGAATACCATCGACAAAGACTTGCGCTGGCCCCGCATCCATGTGGACCATTTCCGCGTAGGCCTCGACAGGCACGAACACGTGGTCCCACAGGGTTTCGTCGTGTTTAACCAACGCATCAAACGTCGCTCGCCCAAGCGCGTTCAACGAGTCCAATTCAGGTAAATCTGCCGGCTTGGTCTGCATCGCGCCCCAACCGGCACCTCTCGCGCCGCGAAGAAGGTCACGGGTGAGTCGTCCCTCGTTAACGGCTGCCGACTCAGGAGTGAGGTCGGGATTCTCGGTGTAAACCAGCGGACGCATTGGCCACTGATTGGGTTCCGGCCCCACATCCGAACAACCTGAAAGCCAGAGGACAAAAAAAAGGCGGCCAAGGCCGCGCAATATTTGAAAACGAGTCGAATGCATTACGGTGAGTCTGTGTCGCCGATTCGTGTGTTCTGATCGTTGTAATAAGGATAGGGCGAAAGATCCACGAAGGAGTTACCCGAGTCCCACTGCCAGATCAAAGGATTCACAGGGCGGCCAAAGAGCACAAAGAAGTGCTCGCTTCCGACAGGAATCTTAATCGTGCTTTCAACGAATGCGCCGTTACCGTGTGAGCCGAGAGGCTGACCACTTTTCGGTCCAAAAATCGTCTGAAGGCCCGGAGTGGTAATACGGAAGGTCTGATCGCAGCCGATGCCAAGATAGGTGATGGTCTGAGAGCCTTGGTCAGGCTTCGCAAATGACGCGGAATAGACTTTCTGCGCCGCGCACTCAGCCACTGCGATAGAATCTACGTCGACGTCTGCATAGACGAGAGGCGTACCTGGATGCGGACATTCCACCTGAGCGTCTGCTGCAGGAAAGGGAAGAGGGTCCGCGCCTTCGGGCTGTTTGATCGTGACTGCCGCCGACACGCACTCAAAGTACTCTGCCGTAGGCGGGTAACCGATGATCTCGTCCTCGTTCTGCGTAAATCCGTTCACAAGGCAAATGGCGTTGGAAATCAAGGACGATTCACAGTCGGTGTAGAAGAAGTAAGGGTCGGTCGCGATGAGGTCACGCAGATTAGTTCGCGCAATCGTGCTTGGTGTGTCCAACGGCAGAGGCCCGCACTCGGTTTGAACGGGGACTTTGGTCTCGTCCAAGTATCCGGCCCTGTCCAGGTCTGGCTGACGGAATTCAGGAATATAAGAGTATCCACCGGCGGTGACGTATTCGTTGCTCAATGAGAGGCCGTTTTCGAACGTAAATTGGCAGTCAGCGCTGATCGTCTGCACGTGTCGAAACAACGAGGCCGCTACAGCGTCCACATCGGTTCGCTTCTTGATGAAGATGGTGCCGGTCTCCTGCGGATACATCGAGAACAGGTCGAACTCGAGCAAGAGCTGAGCAGGTACACCGTCGATGATCACCGTAAGTTCAGAACCGTAATTTCGGTCGACCTCGATCGGCGCGTCCGAGCGGTCACCGAACTTCAGGCCTTGAATGACGGGTCCAGTATTGCCGTACACACTGAGGGTCTCAGCCGCAGTATATCCGTTGATAACATAGAGAAACACGGTCTCGCCGCCGTCTCCGCTTCCACAACTGGTCAAAGTCGTGAGTATGATTGCTGCTGTAGCGAGTACGTATGCGTACCCGCGGCCAAACAGAAGGTTCATGAGATGTCCTTGAACGTTCGCGTCTTGTTCTCTTTGAAGGCCACAGCGTAGTCCACAAGGGGGGGACCGTCAACCAATGTGGAAGGCGCGTAGAAACAAAAAAGCCCGAGGAAAACCTCGGGCTTTTTAGCGGGGTGGACGGGACTTGAACCCGCGACCTCCGGCGTGACAGGCCGGCATTCTAACCAACTGAACTACCACCCCAAGGTGGTCCGTTTCACGAGTAACAGTAGCGGGGTGGACGGGACTTGAACCCGCGACCTCCGGCGTGACAGGCCGGCATTCTAACCAACTGAACTACCACCCCGTATATTCATGGGCGCAACAGGGATTGAACCTGTGACCCGCTGCTTGTAAGGCAGCTGCTCTCCCACTGAGCTATACGCCCTCTCGGGTTGTTACTTCCGTGAAACGGAAACGGGAAATTACAGACGAGGCCGACCCGCGTCAAGATGTATTATCGCCTTAATGCACTTTAGGATCGTCGAGTGTTACGGCAGGAATCATCGTTGCCATCGCAACATCTGGTGGAAGCAGAGGTTTCCGCAATCTCTCACGAAAAGCTTCAGGATCTTCGAGTCTCAACGCATGTTCGAGCACTTCGTCCATGTGTTCGACAGGAATGATGGTCAATGCCTTTCGCACAGTCTTGGGTATATCTCTGATATCCTTACGATTCTCCCACGGAATGCAGATGGTTTTGATGCCTCCGCGATGGGCTGCGAGTACCTTTTCCTTTAAGCCACCAATCGGCAGCACACGACCTCGTAGGGTGATCTCTCCTGTCATCGCCACGTCGTATTTCACAGGAATCTGTGTCAAAGCGCTGACAATCGAGGTCGCCATCGTGATACCGGCCGATGGGCCGTCCTTAGGCAATGCGCCCTCAGGGAAATGAACGTGGATGTCGACCTTCTGATGGAAGTCCGGCGAGAGTCCTAAGTTGATGGCCCGTGCTCGTACATAGCTCATGGCCGCCTGAGCGGACTCCTGCATCACATCACCAAGCTTGCCGGTGATAATGAACTTACCCTTGCCCGGCATCACTGTGACCTCGCTGACGAGCATCACGCCGCCGAATTGAGTCCAAGCCACACCGTTGGTCATACCGACCTGGTCGCGCTCTTCGATTTTGCCATGGCTGAACCGAGGCGGACCGAGGTATTTCGGGACGGAACGAGCTTCGACCTTGAACTCTTGTTCTTTGCCGCCCTCGACGACCTGACGCGCAATTTTGCGACACACGGAACCGAGCTCGCGCTCCAGATTACGCACACCCGCTTCTCGCGTGTACTGATTGATCACGCGATGAACCGAACTTGTCGTAAACTCCACCGATACGTCATCAATCCCGTTATTCTTCATCTGCTTAGGAATGAGATAATTCCGAGCGATCTGAAGTTTTTCGAAGTCGGTATAACCCGGCAACTGAATGACCTCCATACGATCGAGAAGCGGCGTCGGGATCTGTTGAAGACTGTTCGCGGTGCAAATAAACATGACCCGAGACAGATCGTAATCCAGATCGAGGTAGTGATCGTTGAACGTCGCGTTTTGTTCAGGATCAAGGACCTCAAGCAACGCGCTGGAGGGATCACCGCGGAAATCGGTCGACATCTTGTCGATTTCGTCGAGCAAAAAGACCGGATTATTCGAGCCGGCTTTTCGCAGACTCTGAATGATCTTCCCGGGCATCGCACCGATATAGGTTCGTCGATGTCCCCGAATCTCGGCCTCATCACGCACGCCACCAAGGCTGAGTCGAATGAAGTTTCGATTCGTCGCCGTCGCGATCGATCGCCCCAATGACGTCTTTCCAACGCCTGGAGGGCCCACGAAACACAAGATAGGGCCACGTGGGGCCTTCACCAGCGACTGAACCGACAGATACTCAAGGATACGCTCTTTGGGTTTGGCCAGACCGTAGTGGTCATGCTCAAGCGTCTTATGCGCGTCCTTGATGTCGAGTCGATCTTCGGTGATTTCTTCCCACGGCAGGCTCAACACCCAGTCGATATAATTGCGCACGACCGTAGCTTCGGCGCTCATCGGGCTCATCATCTTGAGCTTTTTGAGTTCTCGCTGAAGCCGGTCGATTGCTTCCTCGCTCATGGTCTTCTTAGAAATCTTCTCTTCGAGCTCATCGATCTCGTTTTTGAACTCGTTTTGATCGCCCATGTCTTTTGGAGAGCCTGGTGAGTCGTAGAGATCCTTCTGCGACTTCTCCATCTGCTTTTTGACACGTGAACGGATCTTGCGCTCAACCTGGAGGATCTCGATCTCCTCTCTCATCAACTCGTTAAGCCGCTCCAGACGAACGAAGGAATCCTCCATCTCAAGGATGTCCTGCTTGTCGCGAAGCTTGAGTGCAAGCTGAGCGACAATCGTATCCCCGAGCCGCGAAGGGTCCTCGATCTTGGCAACCATCGAGAGCATCTCAGGTGGGATGCGCTTGTTCAGGTTGACGTAGGTCTCGAACGTCTCTCGCAGACGCTGCATGATTTCTGGAGCGTCATGGGTGGGATCGACGACGTCCTCAAGGGGCACGATCTCGACCTCGAAATATCGGTCGTTGACCTGATAGTCGAGGATTTTGACGCGCTGCTTGCCACGAACCAGCACCTTTACGGTGCCATCGGGAAGCTGAAAGAGCTGGTCGATGCTGCCGATCGTGCCAATACGGAAAATATCGTCCGCGCTGGGATCGTTGGTCTTGGCCTTCTTTTGAGCCGAGAGCACGATCTCTTTGCCACCGGCCATCGCTTCTTCAAGCGCGGCGATGCTTTTTTCACGGCCGACAAAGAGTGGCAGCACCATGTTTGGAAACACGATGATATCACGCAAGGGCAGCAACGGAATTCGCCGCGTTTTTGCGCGATCCGATTCATTCGACATGGAGGCCTCTTTGGAAAACCAACCTAAAGATCAGGCGGACTCTGCGGTCGTTTCTGCGAGCGGGAACGGCGCTTCGTCAGAATCCGTGATCATATCGGCGGTAATCGTGATGTCGGCGACGTCTTTACGTCCCGGGATTTCGTACATGAAATCGAGCATGATGCGCTCGAGAATCGTCCTCAGGCCACGGGCGCCTGTCTTCTGCTTGAGCGCCTGACGAGCGATGGCTCGCAAGGCCCCGTCCTCAAAGCTTAGCTTAACGCGGTCCATGCGGAACAGACGGCGGTACTGCTTGATGAGGGCATTTTTGGGTCCGGTCAGGATCTGAACCAAAGCTTCTTCGTCGAGTTCCTGAAGGGTGGCGATCACAGGCAATCGCCCCACAAATTCGGGGATGAGCCCGAATCGCATCAAATCTTCTGGCTGAATATTGGCCAGAAGTTCGTTGACTGGCTTTTCCTTGACCGACTTTTCCTCGTCACTCTCAGACGAGAATCCCATTCGTTTTTCACCGATGCGTTGACCGATCACGTCGGTCAAACCGACAAAGGCCCCGCCACAGATGAAGAGGATATTGGTGGTGTCGATCTGCAAGAAGTCTTGCTGAGGATGCTTGCGGCCGCCCTTGGGCGGAATCGAAGCGACCGTGCCTTCAATAATTTTCAGAAGTGCCTGCTGCACGCCCTCTCCTGACACGTCGCGCGTGATGGAGGGGTTTTCTGACTTGCGGGCGATCTTATCGATCTCATCGATGTAGATGATGCCACGACTTGCGCGTTCAACATCGCCATCTGCAGCCTGCAGCAGGTTCACAATGATATTCTCGACGTCTTCGCCCACGTAGCCGGCCTCGGTGAGGCTTGTGGCGTCCGCGATGGTGAAGGGGACATCAAGGATTCGGGCGAGCGACTGAGCCAGAAGGGTCTTGCCGCTTCCCGTAGGTCCGATCAACAGGATGTTGGACTTCTGGAGTTCAACTTCGGTGTGATCGACCTTGGATTCGATTCGTTTGTAGTGGTTGTGCACAGCAACGGCGAGGATCTTCTTCGCGCGTTCTTGGCCGATCACGTACTGGTCGAGAATATCTTTGATCTCAACGGGCTTGGGGATATTTGAGATCCCGGTGGCCACGTCTTCGCGTTCCAGCTCTTCGTCAATGATATTGCCACAAAGCCCGATGCATTCGTCGCAGATGAAAACAGTGGGTCCAGCGATGAGTTTTTGCACCTCTCGCTGGCTTTTGCCACAAAAGGAGCAGCACAAATTTGCGTGTCCCCCAGTTGTACTACCTTTCTTCGCCATGATCGTTCCTGCCTATGCTTGCGGGCCCTCAGGGCGCGTGCTCCTGAAAGATACCACAGAGCAACGCGCGCATGAAAAATACAATTCCCTCAAGTCTTCGGCCGTTCGAAGACTTGGTCGATAAGGCCATATTCTTTGGCCTCAGCCGCACTCATGAAGTAGTCGCGGTCGGTATCTTTGTTGATACGATCGATGTCTTGACCGGTGTGTTTCATGAGGATGCCATTGAGCACGTCACGCAGCTTCAAGATCTCGCGAGCTTGAATATCGATGTCCGTCGCCTGGCCGCTCAAACCACCCATGAGGGGTTGATGAATCAGGATTCGGGAATTGGGGAGGCTCATGCGGCGACCGGGCTGTCCGGCAGCGAGCAGCACAGCGCCCATCGATGCCGCCTGTCCCAGACAGATGGTTGAAATCGGAGGTCGGATGTATTGCATCGTGTCGTAGATCGCCAGACCTGCGGTCACGCTCCCACCTGGGGAGTTGATGTAGAGCGAGATTTCCTTTTCGGGATCTTCGCTTTCAAGGAAGAGCAACTGAGCAATGATGCTGTTCGCAACGGTGTCGTTGACAGGCGTACCAAGGAACACAATGCGGTCTTTGAGGAGACGAGAGAAGATGTCCCATCCGCGCTCTCCGCGATGCGTTTGTTCAACGACGTTTGGGATAAAAGCCATGAGCTACTGCCTTGTCAAAAGATTGATGACGTTCACACTGCGCGGTCAACACGCAGCAAAAAAGAAAACTTCCCGATGGGCTTCATTGGTGTCGAATATCTCCTAACCCAACACGATCCCGACCGCAACATACGCTTATTCTCCGGACGACACACGACGTATGGCATCGAAGTTGCTGTTTACTCCTGAGGTAACTCTTAACGATGCGATTCTAGGACTTTGATGACCCATTCTACCCATTTTGGCGCATTTTTTTCGTTTGCCCTTGGCCTTTGGCTTTCCGGGTGCAACTCCAATGGCATGATGGATTCCATAGAAGCCGACCCGGCAGTCGTGTTGCCAGAATACGATCTGGGTGTCTCCGGCGACCTAGGGGAAGATGTCGCGATCTCGGGAGAGGTTTCAGCATATTTGTCGGTGGCGACCGCAAAATCCAACGGATTGGCAACCAGCCCCGTCTGTGCTGAGTGCCACGCCAACTCGAGCAGCTCTTCGGCCATGAAAGATGCGGCGGGCCGAAATATCGCGCCCTTCGATTTATGGCAGTCGACGATGAAAGCCAACGCGGCACGCGACCCGTTCTTCCGGGCGGTGATGTCGGCCGAGTCCTACCGACACCCCGAAGCAAGTGACGTCATCGAGGCGACCTGCCTGCGCTGTCACTCACCCGCAGGTGCTGTGGCCGCCGAACGGATGGGAACCACCATTTCGCTGGCAAACTCGACGACAGCTGGCGAAATTGGCGACATGGCGTCTGACGGTGTGAATTGTGTGGCGTGCCATGCCATCACCGACGTGGGCCTTGGTACGATGGAGAGTTACTCGGCTGGCTGGATTTTGGACACTTCCGATCGCATGTTTGGTCCCCATAAGAACCCGTTTACGATGCCGATGAAAAACCGCTCTGGATTCACTCCGACATCGTCCGACCACATGATGGAGTCCGAGCTTTGCGCCACATGTCACACCCTGTTCACCGCAACATTCCTTGAGGATGGGACGATCGCCGAAAAGCCATTTCCCGAGCAAACCCCGTACTTGGAGTGGAAAAACTCTGACTTCGCGATCGGCGCGACCGCGCAAAGTTGTCAAGACTGCCATATGCCCACCGTGGATCAGGATGGAATCGCGATCAACACACGCATTGCTCATAAACCCGACGGGACAGATTTCGGACAAATTGATTCACGGAATCCGTACGGGCGTCACTTGTTGGTTGGAGGAAATATCTGGGTGCCGCAAATTTTTCAGAAGCACCGCGACACGTTGGGACCTCAAGCCACCGATGCCGCCTTTGATGCAACGATCGTTGCAACAATCGACCAACTTCAGAATCGAACGGCCGAGCTGACTCTGGCCAACGCGGTGATGGCTCCGGGAAGCGCATCTTTTGACGTCAAAGTTGAAAACCTCACCGGTCATAAGTTTCCGAGCGGCTATCCAAGCCGGCGAGCATGGATCCGAGTTCGGATCTTCGACGGCGCGAACAGAGTCTTGTGGGAATCGGGCGGGTTTGACGATGCCGGTGACATCACGGGAGAAAAAACGGGTGAGCCACGCCTGCATCGGACGAGCGTTGAATCTGCAGATGACATTCAGATCTACGAGGGCGTTTTGGGCGATGAACACAGCGCCAGCACCGTTGCGTTGTTGCATGCAGACCAATATTTCAAAGACAACCGACTCTTGCCTAAAGGTTGGCGCAGCGACCATGAGGATATCGAGCACATGCGACCTGTGGGCACCGAGGGCGACTCGGACTTCGTTGGAGGGTCAGACACGACCGCGTACGCGGCCACGTTCGAGGGCACACCTGCCAAGATTGAAGTGTCGTTGCACTATCAAGCGCTCGGCAATCGCTGGATCCGCGAACTCCTGCGGGTTCCTACAGCGGACGTTCAGGCGTTTGGAGGGATGTGGAGCAGCATTGATCGACGCCCTGTCACCATTTCGGCAGCGACCTTCCCCTGATGCATGGCATCTACCAGGCGGCTGGAGCCTGGCGGACCCTTCGCAGAGTCACAGCCAGGACCCTTCGCAGAGTCACAGCCAGGACCCTTCGCAGAGTCACAGCCAGGCTGGAGCCTGGCGCACCTTCGCAGAGTCACAGGCCAGGCTGGAGCCTGGCGCACCCATCACAGACAGCCAGGCTGGAGCCTGGCGGACCCATCGCAACCCAGTTATCAAATTCAGAGCAAAAAAAAGGCCGGCAATGCCGACCTTTTTTGCGTCAGGTGCTGACAATCACGCAGTGATCTCGCCTTCAACGAGTCGCTCCACAAGATCTTCTTTCTTGCCACTGACCTTGAGGTCATTGGCTTTGCAAAGTTCTTTGAGGTCAGCGGCAGTCATCGCCGAGAGGGCTTCACGAGCGGCCTCTGCGTCGAACGACTTCTTAGCTTTCTTGGTTTTCGCAGGAGCGGCTTCAGCAGGTTCAGCCTTCTCAGCCTTAGCGGATTTCTTAGGTTTCTCCGCCTTTTCAGCTTTCTCGGCCTTAATGGCCTTAGGCGCCTGAGCTTCCATCTCAGCCTTGGCTTCGGCTTCTGCCTTCTCGGTGCGAGCGCGGGCTTCTTCCCACGAGATGTCGTTAATGGTCGCTTCAGCGATCAACCAACCGAGGGTCTTCTCGAGACGAGCGGTGGTCATCATCTGATAAAGACCATTTTTGTTCTCGTTGAGGAATCGCATCAAACGCACGGCTTCGACGTTCATGTGAGCGGCTTGGTGCTCGATGGTCTTCTTCAAGTCGTCGTTGTCGACATTGATGGTCTCTTTGTCGGCAATCGCGAGAAGGAGGAACTCGGTGCGAATTTGTTTTTCGCGCTCGACTCGAACCGTTTCCTTCATCATTTGCACCATCATCTGGGTCTGCTCGTCGTCGAGCTGTTGTCCCATCTGCTGGAGCTGTTGGCGAACGGCAGCCTCAAGTTCTTGATCGACATAGTTTGGAGGCAGGTCGAACTCGTGCTTGCCGAGGAGGTGGTCGACGAGTCCATCCTCTGCGAAATGACGAGCGTCGTGCTCTTGCCGGTGGGCAAGGCTTTCACGAATCACTTCGCGCAACGCTTCGATGGTTTCTGCGCGGCCGGTGTCTTTGGCGAATTGGTCGTCGAGTTCAGGCATGACCTGCTCTTCGACTTTTTCAATCTTAAGTTTGACGTCGAAATTTTTGCCGCGGAGTTCTTCAATCGCAAATTTTTCGTCAGCAAGAACGCTGGCGACGACTTCCGAGTCAAATTTGGCGCCTTCGAGAGCTTCTTCGATGCCCTTCATGGCCTGACCGTCGCCGACTCGCACCTGTGCGTTGTCGCCAGCAAAATCAGCGAGATCAGGATCGTCGCCTTCCGCCTGGAACGAGAACGTTACGAGGTCGCCCTTTTTGACTTTCTTACGGCCTTCGATCGGCGAATTCTTCGCGTATCCGCGTCGAATGCCTTCAAGCTCAACGTCGATGTCTTTTTCGTCGACGGTGATCGCTGGACGATCGACTTTGACGCCTTTGTATCCGACGGGATCGATGGGGGGTCGAACTTCGATTTCAACGCTGAATTTGAAATCCTGACCACCGCCAAGGGGGAAAGACTCAATCTTAGGCTGCGACACGTAGAGAACAGTCTTGAGCTCGTCGACGATTTCGGTGATCGACTTGTTGAGCAGATCGTCGAGCACTTCGGTCTGAACCGACTGCCCGTAACGCTGCTTCATGACACTCATGGGAATTTTTCCCTTACGAAATCCGCGAACCTTCACACGGCCCGAAAGCTTGCGAAGAGCCTTATTGACTCCAGCTTCGTAGGTGTCTTGAAGGATATGTACCGAAGCGGTGCGAGTTACGTCGCTTGTCTGTTCGACCTGAAAAGTCATCGAACCCTCACTTGCGCATTAGCGCGTTAGTCTTCGCCGCAAATGCGACATGTGATGCGAGAGGGGGGACTCGAACCCCCACGGGGATTAACCCACTGGAACCTAAATCCAGCGCGTCTACCAATTTCGCCACTCTCGCGCGGCATAAAAAAGAAGAGCCGAGTCGGGGACTCGGCTCGTCTTATGCGCCAGGAAGGAATCGAACCTTCAACCTGCGGATTAAGAGTCCGTTGCTCTGCCAATTGAGCTACTGGCGCGTGCACCCTGCAGGATTCGAACCTGCGACCTACGGATTCGAAGTCCGGTGCTCTATCCAGCTGAGCTAAGGATGCGCTAACTAACTAACTACCTGACCGCCTGAACATTACTGCTCAGGAGGGTGGATGACGGGACTTGAACCCGCGACCTCCGGTACCACAAACCGGCGTTCTAACCAACTGAACTACACCCACCGTACCGCCCACCAAACGTACAGTGTGCGGGCGTGGGAAATTAAAGATGCAAGGGGATCATGTCAAGCCGTTTTTCACATTCGACGCATCAAAGTGGATTGATCACCAAACCGGTGAGGACCTTTGGATAGAAGAAAGTGGACTTTTGCGGCATCTTACCTCCTGAACGGCAGACACGATCGACTTGAGCCACAGGTGTGGCATTCATCATGACAAGCAGTTGATTCGCGGGATCATCGAGCCCTTTCAGCGCGAGATCGAAGCCTTTGATGTAACCAAGGTTGGTTTTGGCCTCCTGGGCCGCCTTCGAAATCCCAAGCATTCGATCGAAGATCGCCTCATGCAGCACGGCCACATCGAGCTCTCGGACCTCCACAGGCGTTTCTGAGTCAAAAAGCTCATTCTCGAAATCGCCCACGTACGAAACTAAACGAGCGTCCCCTCGAGCCAACAAAACGAAGCTCGGGGCGCTCTTCCCGGCGGTTTCAAGCCGTCCGCGCAATGCCGCTGCGTCCGCCACGACCTTGTCATCTAGCCGTTCGATCGAAAAACGAGCGTCGGCGTCGAGCTTAGAAAACAACGTCGATGGATCGAAGTCGGCCACATCATGAACCACCCGATGGGTGGGGTAGACGGCCAGATCGGGGTCCTTGGCGTTGACGAAGAAGGCGAGCACGAAGTCGTAGGGAGCATCGGGATGCGGCTCTTCGGCTACCGATCGGCGCCAATCGCGGTAAGCGAGAGCCGTTTCGTATCGATGATGTCCATCTGCGATCAGCACAGATTGTTTCGAGAGGTGATCGGCCAAAACGCGCTGAACATCCGCGTCAAAAACCGGCCACAGGGTGTGTTGAATCCCGTCGGCCGTATTGGCAGTGACGGTTTCCGACGCGTTTTGTTTCGCTTCAAGCGCGGCATCGATTTTCGATTCCGCATCTTCGTAGAGCAAAAAGACCGGGCTCAGATTGCATTCGGCGGCCTTCATAAGGGCGAGTCGATCTTCTTTCGGGCCGCGCAGCGTGCGCTCGTGAGGCAACACAATTCCTTCCGAGTACTCCGCCAGTCGAATCCGAGCCAAGAACCCGCGACGCGTGATTTCCTTGCCGGACTCATCCACAAAAGTCTGCGTATGAGCGTAGATCGCGGGGTTTTCATCGATACCCAGCACGCCCTCGGCGAGCCAATCCATAAGGTGGCGGCGAGCGCGTGTGTAGCGGTTATTTTCCGCGTCGTCGGTCGGTTTGATCTCGTTGAGGTCCAGACGCACAACGTTCTTTGGGTGCCGAGCGTAAAGTGCGCTCTGCTCGACGTCGTCGATGACATCATAAGGTGGCGCTACGACTGCCTCGAGCGGAGCGTTGAACGCGTCGGTACGATATCGGATGGCACGAAAGGGGCGAACGTCAGCCATAAAGGACTCCTTGAAGCGTTAAGACGGCACCAACCTAATCATTCTGTGACCAAGCGCAAGTCAGGGCCTTGCCCCTGATCTGGGTTTCGTCTAGAAATGCACCATGTCCATAAAGATGATTGAACCGAAGGGGTTTCTATAATGATTCAACGACTTGCTCCATGGCTGGTGGCAGCCGCACTTGTTGGCGCTTGTGGAGACGACAACACATCGTCGTCCAACAACAACACCAATAATTCTACGAATAATTCGACCAACAACACGACGAATAATTCGACCAACAACACGACGAATAATTCGACCAACAACACGAATAATTCGACCAACAACACGACGAATAACACGGTCGAGCAGCTCGAAATCCCCGGCCTGACGGGGCCTGTGGCGATCTCGACAGATTCGAACGGCATGACGCATATCTCGTGCGCAGTTGATGCAGATTGCATCGCGGCTCAAGGCTATGCCCACGCTCGAGACCGATTCTCGCAGATGGACGTGCGTCGTCGGCTTGGTCGCGGTCGAATTTCGAGCCTCGCGGGTAGCCTTGCGCTATCGACCGACCGTGCGTTCCGCACGAAGTTCATGGCGCCAGACGGTCAGTACCTTGAGGACAAATTCTACAATGGCTTATCGCCGAGCGCGAAGTCCTACCTTGATTCGTACACCGTCGGCGTAAACGCCTGGCTGAACGACCTGCGAAACGACAGGAACGGCGCGACTCTTTCTGACGAATATTCGTTCCCGCTCTTTTCAACTTCAAATATTCCAGATTGGGAACCTCAGGATTCGGCCGCATGCGCACTTGTCTTGATGGACGACCTCTCCAACTCCTCTGATGTTGAGCTCTCGCAAGCCGCGCTCGCCGAAACGGTGAGCGGCACGAACTTGTTTGCGCTTCTCGGGCAGATTTCGGCCACAGGCTCGTCGACGATGATCGCGGCCGGTAGCCAGTACCCGCCTCAGCTCAATCGCTTCCCGGATCGTTCAAAGCTTGACGATGCGGTCAATCGCATTCGGCATGACCAATCGCTGTTCACCAAGGCTCGCGAAAACCAGGCTCCTGCGGAGTTGTGGCGGACCGAAAGCGGCTTTGGCTCGAATAACTGGGTTGTTGGACCGACACGTTCCACAACCAACAAAGCGTTCTTGGCCAACGACCCACACCTTGGCCTGAGCAATCCTGCGCTCTGGTACTTGGTTTCCCTTGATTCGAAGACGGACGGAACCGGCGACTTGCACGCTGCAGGCGTGTCGTTCGCAGGTCTTCCATCGATTCTGCTTGGTCGCAACGAGCATATCGCTTGGGGCGCCACGGTGGTGTTCTACGACCTTGCCGACGTTTATGTCGAAGAGCTCGACCCGACGGGCAAGAAGGTCAACTTCAACGGCAACATGGTCGACATCATCGAAGTGCCACACACCTACCAGGTCGCGAACGGGAACCCGGTCACGGACACGATCCGAATCGTGCCTCATCACGGCCCGATCATCGAATGGGACCCGGCCAATAACCGCGCTGTCTCGATGAAATGGACCGGACATCAGGTCGACACTGACTTTGATGCTTTCTTCGGATTGGCCCGTGCTGGATCGGTTGCTGAGGCAAAGACTGCGCTTGAAAACGCAACGACGGTGAACCAGAACTTCGTCGTGATGGACGACCAAGATAATATTGGTTGGTTCCCATACTCGCGCGTCCCGATTCGCTCATGGGCCAGCCTTGAAACACCACCTTGGATGCCACTTCCAGGCACGGGTGAGTATGAATGGGAAGGGTTCATGGACTATGCGGACCTGCCGCAACTGATCAATCCGCCAAACGGCTTCATTGCGACGGCCAATCAGGACATGAGTGGCGCATTGGTGGACGGCGATCCGACCAATGACGGCTACAACATGTTGCAATCATTCCCGGCCAAGGGTTATCGCCATCAGCGAATCCTTGACCTGATCAGCGACACCCCTGTTTCCCCGCAACAACTCGTGGACATGCAGGGAGACACTTACGTTCTGGCAGCGGCTGGCATCGTTCCAGGTGTGCTGGAGCAAGTGTCGTTGATTGACGGTATGTTGACCGCGGACCAGCAGATTGTGGTCGATGCGCTTCAGGCATGGAACTACACCTGCCCGACTGGCCTTTCGACCAGCGATCCGACCAGCCCAGCAAGCACAGACGCAGCTGAGGTCTCCGAGGCGCTCGGTTGTACCGTGTTCCATGCGCTTTTGGACGAATTGACGGCCAAGACTTTTGCGGATGACGTGATGGGCTCAGGTGCTTCGACCCGCTCGATGTACACCGCCACCTATCTTGCGTTCACCCAGCCACAGTTGCTGTCTTTGCAGGGTTCGTATTGGGATAACCTCGCAACCACGGATATCTCCGAAGATGAAACGACCATTGTGATGGATGCCATCGGTGCCACCGCACTCAAATTGAAGGCCGAATACACCACCGACACTGACGCGTGGCTCTGGGGCCGATTGCATACGTTGACCCTTGAGGCTGACCTCATCAACGCAGTCACCCCTACCTACAATAACGGGCCCTATGCCGCTCCAGGCGGGCAGTGGACGGTCAACGTCGCCAACCCTCGTAATGCTGGTGATTCTAACTTCACCTTTGGAGCCGGCCCATCCATGCGGCTTGTGGTCGAGAACACCGCCAACGGCTTGGTCTCGAAGATCTCGTTCCCAGGTGGAAACAAGCATTTCCGTGACAGCGACTATTACGACAACCTTCTGCAAGGTTGGTTGAAGAACGAGCCCGTCGCGTTGCTCTTCACTCAGGCTGAAATCGCCGCAGCCGCAGTCGAAAGCGAAGAAATCTTGCCAGCACCTTAGGCAAAAAAAATGAGCCCTCAGAGCTCATTGAAAGTGGAAGCCGACCTCATGGGGTCGGCTTTTTTTTGGTTAGCGAGACGCGCTGACTCGACCGCTCAGGCGCCCCGAAAGCAGACCTGCAAGATCTTCTTCGAGCGTGGTGGGCGACGATTCGACGATGCGTCCAAGCTCTTTGCCATCACGAGTCACTACGAACGTGGGCACCGCTTCCAGCGCCACGTCGGTCGACGTGCCGAAATCGCGGCCCAACGAGATATAGGTCGTCGTAAACGGCATTTCTCCGGTCTCGTTGAGGCGGAAATGCCGAACCACTTCTCGACGGCTGTCACCGCACCAGACCCCCAGATAGACATCCACGTGGGCGGGCTGGGCGTTTTTGAGTTCTTCCACCGCGGCTGCGTTGAGTTGAACGTTATTGTACGCGGCCTTCCAGTCTGGATTTTCGCCAAGAATCTGTGCTGGCACGGTTTGGCTTTGAAGCGTCATCGTTCTGACCTCGGTGTTCGGGGCTGCGCCGCAGCCAGCCAGCAATAATACGATGACAAGGTATTTCATTCTTCGGCGCTCTCATCCGAGGCAAACAGTGCTGCATACTCTTTTTCGAGCGATTTCAGCTTCTTCTTGCCTGCCCCGCCAAGGACTTCGATCGCGGAACGAATTCGAGCTCTGGTCAAATCAGGGCCAAGCACAGCCATCGAATCAAAGAGCGGGGTTGAGACCGTACTTCCCGAAATGACGAGGAAAAAAGGCTTAAGGAAGTCGCGTAGCTTCATCTCAAGGCGCTCGGCCATGTCTTTCATGACCTCGTGCAAATCGTCGGAGGTCCATACGCGCTGAGCTTCAAGGCGCCACAACGTCAATTGCATGACTCGCAACAATTGGTCGGAGTCGCGTCCAGCTGTAAGGGTCGCGGCATCCAAGGGCATGATCCCCGAAAAGAAATGAGACACCAACGGACCAAGGTCGCTTAACGTCTCAATTCGTTTTTGAGCCATTTCCAAGATCGGAAAACCGTACTCAGAGTTCAAGGCCCAGGTTTTCACGCGCTCTGCGAGCGCTGCCACGTCGTAGTTTTCACGAATATAACGGCCGTTTAGCCAGGAGAGTTTGGCGGTGTCGAATACGGGCCCACCCAGCGAAACTCGGTCGATCTCGAAATGCTCGACCATCTCAGCAAGCGAGAATTTTTCTTCGCCGTCTGGCATGGTCCAGGCCATCATGCCCAGATAGTTCAGCAAGGCCTCAGGCAAGAAGCCCATGCGAGAATAGTACATGATGCTTGTCGGATTCTTGCGTTTGGACAGCTTGCTTTTGTCGGGATTTCGCAAAAGAGGCAGATGCAGGAACTGCGGCGGCTCCCACCCAAAATACTGGTACAAAAGCACGTGTTTTGGCGCCGACGAAATCCATTCTTCGCCGCGCATCACATGGGTGATTTCCATCAAATGGTCATCGACCACATTGGCCAGGTGGTAGGTAGGCAATCCGTCGGATTTCACCAAAACCTGCATGTCGACCGTGGCCCAATCGAACTCGATATCACCGCGGAAGTAGTCCTTCACGATGCAAGTTCCTTCTCTTGGAACGACCATACGGATCACATGTGACTCGCCGTTAGCCGCACGCGTGGCAGCTTCGTCGGCGGGGATATTCATGCAATGACCGTCGTAGCCATGAAACCCGTTCGACTCACGTTGCTCGGCGCGCAGGGCTGACAACCGTTCCGACGTACAGAAACAACGAAATCCATGTCCGGTGTCCAAGAGTCGGGCAGCATGTTCGGCGTAGATCTCAGAGCGCTCGCTCTGTCGGTAAGGACCATGTGGACCGCCGACGTCGGGGCCCTCGTCCCAGGTGATTCCCAACCACTTCAAAGCGTCCAAAATCTGGGTTTCGGATTCACGAGTGCTTCGAACTTGATCTGTATCTTCAATCCTCAACAAGAATTCTCCGCCATGTTTTTTGGCGAAGCAGTAGTTGAACAAAGCGATGTAGGCGGTCCCGACGTGGGGGTCACCTGTCGGAGAAGGAGCGATTCGAGTTCGTACAATCACAGTGGCCTCAGGGTTAACAGATCGCGAGTTACTTAGAGGTTTTCGGCGTGTCCTTCAACCCATTGGGGACCAACGAGTCGCAAAATTGCGCGAAAACGTCATATCATCGGTTGAAAAATTGATTTAGAGGGAGTGTAAGACACACAATTCGACGATGAATGAATTTGTCATGGGAGTATTAAAGATGAGACTGCAAGGATCCATAGTCACAGCCGCCCTGATTGGGCTGGTGAGTTCAAGCGCGTTTGCGCAAGAGGCGAGCACGTCGTTTCAAGTAGAGCAATTTGAACCGCTGCCTTCGCAAAGAACCAGCATTTTGAATCTTGCCACTGGTGATGTGCTCCCGCACCTGACCCCCTCGGTTGGTCTTTTTCTTCATTTTGTCGACGATCCGATCCAGGTCACGCTCGACGGTGAACCTGTCGCGCGCCTTGTCGACGACCAGTTGAAGGGTGAGTTTTCGGCAGCTCTCGGCCTTTTTGACTGGATGGACATCGGGTTCATCCTTCCTGTCGCGCTTTACCAAACTGGTGATGCGTCGCCGGCCTACGATCTTGCCGAAGGAATCAGCTCCTTTGCGCTTGGCGACCTTCGCGTTGTCCCAAAGGTCCGCCTTCTGGACCGTGAGTGGCTTGGCGGACTTGGAGCCAGCCTTTCGGTTCCTGTTTATCTGCCAACCGGCGACGATTCGAGTTTCAACTCGGACGGCGAAGTTCGCGCAGAACCACGATTGGCGGTCGATTACAAACACAGCAGCGGCTTTCAGGTCGTGACCAATGTGGGTTACCAGATCCGTCCTGAGCGCGTTGCCCGCAATTTCGTGAGTGGCAACTCGGTCAAATGGGGCGCTGGTTTGTTGGTGCCACTGGGTACGCCAAGCATCGCTCTGATGGCGGATATCTTTGGAAGCGTGGCCATGCCCGACGGGCGTGATGTCACCACTGGCGATCTTGTCGACAACTCGAAGGGACGTCCAATGGAAGCATTGGGTGGCCTTCGATTCGAACTCCCAGCCAACCTTTTGGCTCAGGTCGGCGCAGGCGCCGGTTTGACCGACAGCGTCGGCTCACCAGACTTCCGCGTATTCGCGGGTCTTACGTGGTCGCCAGTTGGCCCAGACGACACCGACGGCGATGGAATCCTCGATCCCGATGATGCCTGCCCCACAGAACCAGAAGACAAGGATGGCTGGGAAGACCTCGACGGTTGCCCTGACCCTGACAACGACGGCGACTTGATCCTCGATGTTGATGACTCGTGCCCAGATGACGCTGAAGACGTCGACACGTTCGAAGACGAAAACGGCTGCCCCGATCCAGACAATGATGCAGATGGCGTTCTCGACGTCGAAGACAAGTGTCCTCTCGTGGCTGGTCCAGCAGAAAACGCCGGTTGCCCATGGGGAGACACCGATGGTGACGGCTTGATGGACAACAACGACGAATGTCCGAACGACCCAGAGGACATGGACGGATTCGAAGACGACGACGGTTGTCCTGATATCGACAACGACAAAGACGGCTTCCTCGACGTCGACGACAAGTGCCCTAACGAGCCAGAGACCATCAACGGCAAGGATGATGACGACGGCTGCCCTGATAAGGGTGAGAGCAAGGTTCGCGTGACTGCCGAGAAGATCGAAATTCTTGAGAAGGTGTTCTTCGACACCAACAAAGACTCGATTAAGAAACGTAGTTTCGATATCCTTAATCAGGTGGCGTCGGTCCTTAAGGCCAACCCACAAATCACCTTGATTCAGGTCGAAGGTCATACCGATGACCGCGGTAAGGACGCACCCAACCTCGACCTGTCGCAACGACGCGCTGAATCGGTGCTTCGTTACCTTGTGGCTCGTGGGCTGGACGCCAACCGACTGCGCGCAGTTGGATTTGGTGAGACCAAACCGATCGCGGACAACAAGACCTCGAAGGGTCGTGACACCAATCGACGAGTTGAATTCAACATCGTTGAGACAAGTGGCGAGTCCAACGTGAAGGTCAAGGAGTAGATTCTTCGGAGTCGATACTTGGGCCCTTCGGGGCCCTTTTTTTTTCCAGTGATGTCCATGCCAGACTCAAACTCCGACCTCACAAAACCCAGCCCTCCCGGCCTTGCCTCGATCGTCGCGGTCTGCCTGTTTGGCTGGGTGATCTTTGTGGTGGTCCATCTTGTGAAAGGACGGCTTTTTCACGCCGGCATCGACATTACGGTGGTCACCCTCACGGGCGTAATCCTGTATGCGGCACGCCAGGACCGAGGGTCAAAACGCGTTCTGATCGGGAGTTTGAACCTGCTGGTCTCAACCATTGGGATCATGTTGGTGTCGTTGTTTTCGGGGCAATCGCTGGCGATCGCAGGTTGGTACCTGCCGGTGATTCCGTTGCTTGCGGTGTACCAATTTGGAAGCCGTGGGTCGGTGATTTGGTCGGGCATCGCGCTGGTCGGGCTGACTTTTTTGCAGTTTTCAGACAGGTTTTTCCTGATCCCTGCGGAGTACATCGCCGTGGGTACCGAGATTTGGTTTGGGCAGGTGTTCTTGCTGGGGGTGTTGCTTCTTTTTGCGATGTCTTCACACCGTGGCATGTCCCACTACATCCTCGCCCTTGAGCATTATGAGGGGCGTCTGGTCAAGAAAGCGACGGCTCTACGCGCCCACGCCGACGACTTGCAGCACGCGCGCGACGAGGCTTTGACCGCGCTTCGAGTGAAGGGAGAGTTTCTTGCAAATATGTCGCATGAAATTCGCACTCCGCTCAACGGCGTGTTGGGAATGACACGGGTTCTTCTGGACACCGAATTGAGCGCCGAACAGCGCAAAATGCTGACCGCCATTGATACAAGCGGACAATCGTTGATGAGCGTCATCAACGAAGTTTTGGACTTTTCGAAAATCGAATCGAACGAGATGGCATTCGATTCGACTCCTTTCATCCTCAGAGATTCCATTGAAGACGCGCTCGAGCTCTTCTCTCGGACGGCCCACGAAAAGCGTATTGATCTGGCTTATTATCAGCACGAGAACGTTCCGGTGCGGGTGATCGGCGATCCCTATCGCATCCGGCAGATCCTGCTGAACCTGGTGAATAATGCGGTGAAATTCACGCCCACAAACACGCCGAACGCTTCGGTCGTGGTCGAGAGTTTTTGGCGTGATGGAATCATGACAGTCGCGGTCAAAGATCGTGGAATCGGCATCAGTGCCGCAGACCAAAAAAAGCTTTTCGAGAGTTTTGTGCAGGTTGACGCCTCGATGGCTCGCCGGCACGGCGGCACGGGGCTCGGACTGGCCATTTGTAAGGGGCTCGTGCGAGCCATGGGTGGCCAAATTCACGTAGAGAGTCTTCCAAATGAGGGGTCGACCTTCTCGTTTGAGTTGCCAATGGCAGAGGCGCCGGTCTTGCTGCAGACCTTGGATTTGGATGATGCGATCGCGTTGCTCGACCGCAACCTTCTCATTATCGGACCGGACAGTGCGTCGCGCCATGCGTTGCTCACCCTTGTCCAGTCGTGGGCAATGAACGTCGATGCCACGCTCGACGCCGACCTCGCGATGGAGATCACAGACCTTAGCCGCCCCGACATCATCATCGTATGGGACGACGACCTGTCTCAGGCCACATTGGAGACGATTCAGGCGGGAATCGCTGGCATCCCGGTTCTACGATGCACCGATCTGGTTGGGAACACCGGCACCTCGATGAGCGATGTGGCAGGCGTGATTCATCGGCCTGTTCGACTTCGACATGTCCTGACCGCGCTTCTCAACGCTTTGGAGGTCGAGAAACCGCCAAGTGCGACACGCAGCACGATGATTTCCGATCAACTGCCGTTGAATGTGTTGATTGTCGAAGACAACGCCGTGAATCAACAGGTGGTCGTGAATATGCTTGAGCGCCTGGGATACCGACCATCGGTGGCCTCGACGGGTGTGGAAGCGGTCGAGCTCGCCAAAGACCAGGTCTTCGACTTCATCTTTATGGACATGCATATGCCCGAGATGGACGGTCTGGCCGCCACTCGCTTGATCCGGAAAGGCCTTCACGGAGGAAAACCCTGGATTGCGGCTCTGACAGCGAGTGTGTCCGAAGAGCAACGAGAAGCCTGTATTGAGGCGGGGATGGACGACTTTGTGCCCAAGCCTTTCCGCTTCGAAATGCTGGTTTCAGCGATCGAACGCGCGGGGCAGGCTCGAGGTCTGTTGATCCAGAAGCCCGTGCCGGTCTCGGCCGGGATCCAGCTTCGCGAGCTTTATATTGGCCGGGAAAGCGCGTTCCGCGATTTGATCGCCAGGCACATAGAAACCTCGACGGGGTTGCTGGCATCTCTTGCCAAATCGCTTGAACGAGGAGACGCCGCGGCGGTAGAGCTCAGCGCGCACTCGCTGAAATCGTCCTCGGCAATGTTCGAAGAGTCCGAGATTTCGGAGTTGGCAGCGACTCTCGAGAAACTCGCAAAGAATAATTCGCTCGCTGATACGTCTGAATTGATGACGGCTCTCAACGACAAATGGAACGCACAACGTGTGCAATGGGAAGATGAGTTGAGCGCTTGAGTGCTAGGCTTGATATCCCACAAAGGTTAGGTAAATATGACTGGTGAATCATCAGACAGGACATCCATGCGACTCGGACCCAAATCGACCGTTTTCCTCGTAATCGCAGGGCTAGTCACCTCGGCGAGTCTGGTGGCATCGCCCCTGTATCAAGGGTGGCAAAAGGGCCCATGGGAGAAATACGACGTCGACTCGGGCGTGACGATGTACACCAATGATACCGTGCCCACTGGTGTGGAAGCCGTACGTGTTGACACGGTTCTGCCTTATCCTGCTGATCAACTTTTCCCAATCATCACAGATCCGGAACGCGCGAAAACCTATTCCTTCATCAAGGAATTCAAGCCAATCGAGAATCACGGAACTTGGGGATACCTCTACCAACGCGTGACCGCGACAGGTGTCGACGATCGAGATTTCACGGTGCGTCTCGATCTTTTTCAGCCCGATGCTCCGAATGAAGGGCCCTACGGATGGAAATGGAAGCAAGCCAATGACAAGGGGCCAAAACCGACCGACGCTGTGCGCGCAAAAGTCGCCGCGGGCTCCTATGTGTTGACGCCCATTTACAACGGTACAAAGACACATGTTTCGTACCGAATTTGGTTTGATCCAGGTACTTGGGTCCCTGACTTCTTGGTGAATCCCGCCCTGAGATCTTCGGCCAAAGAGACCGTTGTTCGTTTGAGAAAAGACGCACAAAAGAAATTCGGGAAGAAGTAATTCGGTCGACCCGGCTTGCACCTGACCGCAAAATTCGTATCGTGCGCCCGAACAGGGCATGAAGCCCGTTGGAGCCCCGGAAGTCTCATGAGCGTGTCTGCAGGAATCGTTGGTCTGCCCAACGTCGGAAAATCCACTACATTCAATGCATTGACCAATGCCGGTGCGGAATCGGCTAATTACCCTTTCTGCACGATCGACCCCAATAAGGGTGTGATTCCGGTCAGAGACTCTCGTCTCAAGACGATTCAGCAGTACGTTCACACCCTTCGCGTGATCCCTGCTGCAGTGGATATTTGGGATATTGCGGGATTGGTTCGTGGCGCCAGCAAGGGCGAGGGACGAGGCAACAAGTTCCTGGCGGATATCCGAGAAGTCGACGCAATCCTTCATGTGGTGCGCTGTTTCGACAACGATCAGGTCACCCACGTCGATGGAAATATCGACCCTATTCGCGACGTCGAAACCATCGACCTTGAGCTCGCGTTGGCCGACCTTCAATCATTGGAAAAACGAATCGACAAGACTCGTCGCGCCGCCAAGAGCGGCGACAAGACAGAGTTGGCGAGACTCGCGGTGCAGGAAAAGATCGCACTTGCCCTCAACGACGGGATTCCCGCACGGGCGGTCGAGCTCGACGATCAAGAGCGAGAGGCCATTCACGACGCTCATTTGCTGACGATCAAGCCGGTGCTCTTTGTCGCCAACGTCGCCGACGACGATTTGGATGGGCATTCACCGCATGTCAAGAAGCTGCGGGACTATGCTGAATCGACCAACGCGCAGCTCGTGCTGATCTGTTCCACCATCGAAGCGGAACTCGCAGAGCTCGAAGAAGATGAACGCAACGAAATGCTTGAAGGCCTGGGAATTGAAGAGCCCGCTCTGAACGTTCTGATTCGCGCTACGTACGATCTTCTTGGTTTGCAGAGCTATTTCACGGCTGGCGAGCAAGAAGTGCGAGCATGGACCATCCACAAAGGATTCACTGCACCGCAAGCTGCGGGCGTGATCCACACTGATTTCGAGAAACGCTTTATCAAAGCCGAAGTCTACACTGTCGCAGACTTGGTGGAGTATAAGAGTGAAGCCGGCATCAAGGCTGCCGGGAAGCTGAGACTTGAAGGTAAAGAATATGTCGTCAAAGACGGCGACGTCATGCACTTCCGCCACAACGCTTGATATGATTGTAAACCTAGCATTCTACAAATTCGCCGAACTCGCCGACCCAGACGCAACGACTGCTGAGCTTACACAGCTCTGTGAGGAGTGTGGGTTGATGGGGTCTGTCATCGTCGCCAGCGAGGGTGTGAACGGCATGTTGGCCGGAACACTTGAGGGCGCTGACCGATTTTGCGAGGCCTTTCTGTTGATGCCTGGATTTGCAGGCACCCACTTGAAGCGTTCGTACAGCGCGGAAGTTCCGTTTAAGAAGCTGCGCGTCCGTGTGAAATCAGAAATCGTTGTCCTGCGTGCAGGAGACGTTGATGTGAACCACACGGCCACGCATCTTGCGCCCGAAGATTTCCGAGACGCGTTTCGCGCAGGAGACGCTGTCGTCATCGATACGCGAAACGATTTTGAATTCAATGTTGGGACCTTCGAGGGATCCATCAATCCCAAGACGACGGCATTCAGCGAATTCATCGCTTTCCTTGAGGAGCAGCGGGCTGAGCTGGAGGACAAGAAAGTCCTGATGTTCTGTACGGGCGGCATTCGTTGCGAGAAAGCCACTGCATGGATGCAGTTGAACGGGTTTGAGAACGTCTTCCAGCTTGAGGGCGGCGTCTTGAACTACTTTGAACGTGTGGAAGATGCCGAGAAGGACTGGAAAGGCGAGCTCTTCGTGTTTGACCAACGCATCGCGTTGAACACCAAGCTTGAGCAAACCGCGGCACGTCGGTGCACGCATTGCGGTCTGCCGATCGTTTCTGATGAACCCAAGACTTGTGCTTGCGGCCAGCCCATCAATGTCTCGGAACAAGCGTCAATTTGACACCCCCAACACCAGATGGTTACTAGGAGCGCATGAGGGTCAACGGAAATATACTCTTGAATACCGGACTTGGGCTGGCGGTCGCGTATTGCGCGATATTGGCCATCTGGTTGGGTGTTGAATCGCGAACGGATCGTGTCGCCGACATGCAGCCGGAGTCGTTTTCGCCCTACGTGGCTGTCGAGGCTCCCAACCCGCAGGTCCTGGAGCGCGCGGAGACGGTCGAAGAGAAGGCCGAGCCTGGCCAGTCGAAGAAGACGGCTAAGAAGCGCCCCTCGATGAAGGCAGCGGTCTTGCAGATCGTCACAAATTTTGAAAAAGCCGACGTCACGATCAACGGCATCCCTTACCCCGAATATATCGAGCCAGGTGATGAAGATGGCATCGTTTTGCCAGCCGGAGGCCCTTACGACGTCCGCGTGACCTACTCCGGAAAGACGAAGGCCTATAATATCTATCTGCGCCCGTACGAAACCCGCATGCTCATCGTCGAATTGACCGGATTCCAAGGAGGCGGTACGCCGCCGCCGGCCAAAGCCCCACAGGCGAAGGCTGAGCCCGAGAAAAAAGAAGAGTCAGGCAAAGAGCCAGGCAAAGTCACGGTTTACTCGAAACCTGCGGGCGGGATCATTGTTGACGGTGCCAAGATGCCTGAGAAGACACCTGGCACGGTCGAAGTGGCCAACGGCCGCCATGAGATTCAGGTTGAGTACGAGGGCGGCAAGGTCTCAGAGAAGAAGATTGTTCGGGTCCGCGATGGCTCTCGCATTAAGCTATTCTTCCGCGAACGAACCGATGCTGCCGAATAATCAGGCCATTTCACGAATGAGCCGGTCTACGTGTCCCTTGGCTTTTACATTGTCGTAAACGGCCTCGAACTTCCCATCCGCTCCCACAAAAAACGTCGAACGGACAAGGCCGATATAGGTCTTGCCGTAGTTCTGTTTTTCGCGCCAAACGCCAAAGGCTTCAGCCAGAGCATGGTCGGGGTCAGCAAGCAGCGTAAAACCGAGCTCATGTTTGGTTCGAAATTTTGCGTGGGTCGTCACGCTGTCAGGTGAGACGCCCAGAATGCGATAACCTTTGGCCTCAAAAGCTTTGAGGTTGGTGTTGAAATCACACGCCTGAGTGGTGCAACCCGGGGTCATATCCTTGGGATAGAAGTAAATAATGTACTTCGACCCCATTAAATCTGCGCTTGAGATGGTCCCATCGTCGTCAGACTCCGCTGAAAAACTGGGTACTTGCTCGCCTACTTTCCATTTTGGATCTGCCATGTCGTCTCCATCATTCGAGGTTCATTGGTGAGGATGCATTAACGCGACGTTGTGTGCAGCGCCTAGTCCAATCCTTCGTAGAAGGTCTCGACAACCCCCGCATAGTGGTCGTTGACGACCTTTCTCTTGATCTTCTGGGTCGGCGTGAGTTCGCCATTTTCGACCGAGAAATCATGAGGCAAGAGCGCGAACTTCTTGACGCTTTCGTAGCGAGCCAAGGTGTCGTTGACCCGCTGGGTCTCCTCTTGAACGTGGGCGTAAAAGCGCTCGTCTTCGGCTAACTTTTTGAGGTCCTCGGGCCAGCCTCTTTCGCGGGCCAAGGCGGGCGCGCGATCGGCATCAAGAGTAAGCAGCGCGGTCAGGAATTTCCGGCGGTCTCCCACGACTACGGCCTGCGAGATGCCATCGATATTTCTCAGAAGTTTTTCGATATTCTGAGGAGCCACATTCTTGCCGCCAGCCGTGATGATCAGGTCTTTCTTGCGATCCGTGATGTACAAGAAACCTTGGTCATCAAAACGTCCGATATCCCCCGAATAGAGCCACCCGTCCTGAAGAGATTCCGCAGTATCATCTGGGTTTTTGTAATAGCCCAGGAAGACATGACGTCCCTTCACGAGGATTTCTCCGTCAGCCGCGATCTTGACCTCGGTCTCTGGGAATGGCAGCCCTACGGAGCCAATGCGACGCCTGCCTGGCGTAGGGAAATTGAACGTTGTTGGGCCCGAGCCCTCGGATTGCCCATAAACCTCATGAATGGGGATGCCGCAGGCCAGGAAAAACTCCAAAACGTCTTTGCCAATCGGAGCGGCGCCCGAAACTGCCACGCGCAGTCGGTCGAGGCCCAGCGCGGAGCGAAGTTTGGAGGCAAAGAGCTTCTCGGCCGCAGCCTGTTGCAATTTGAGTGGGAGCGGCAGTGCGCCCTCCCCCTTTTCGAACACCACCTGGCCGGCCTCAAAACCGGTTTCTTGAGCCCAGGCGGCGATCTTCGCCTTCACGCCCGTGACCTCACGAAAACGCCCCTCGAGCGCGGTCTTGAACTTCTCCCAAACGCGGGGCACGGCCAAAAAGACCGTGGGGCGGGCAATGATCATCGTGTCTTTGACCTTCGACATGTCGTCACAACACCAAACAGGACAACCACCGGTGATGGGCAGATGCAGCGAGAACATCTGTTCGGCGATATGGCTCAAAGGCAGGTACGAGACCACGCAGTCCTCAGGGCTCACTTCGGCCACGTCTTCGACGGCCCGAGCCGCCGTGAAGGCGAGATTATCATGCGAGAGCATCACCCCTTTTGGGGGGCCCGTAGTGCCGCTGGTATAAATCAAAGTCGCGAGCTGCTCTGGCTTGATATTGGCCACGCGCTTGTCGACTGCACCTTGCGCGGCACGGCCTGTCTCGAGGAAGTCGGCAAAACTGACGACGGCCGGCATGTCGATCTTGTCTGCATCGTGGATCATCACGACCTTCTTCAGGCCCGGCAGGCCCTTCCACTCGCCGTTAAGCCCCATGGCCTCGAAGGTTTTGAGGTCTTCGATCACCCACACAAAGGCTTCGCAATGCCCGGCGATGTATTGAGCCGACTCGCGGGTGCTTGTTTGATAGATGCCCGCTGGGCACCCGCCGGCGATCATGGTTCCAACATCGGCAATCAACCATTCCGGACTATTATTGCCCATGATGACGGTGCATCCACCCTCTGGAAATCCGAGTTCTACCAATGCTCCGGCGAAGTCCCTGGCACCTTCGACGTACTCGGCCCACGTGTAATTCTTCCAGGTTCGCTGGACGTTGTACCAAATCGCAGGGCGATTCGGCTGATTGAGGCCATGCTTCAAAAACCGGTCGACAATCGTATCTCGAGCCACGTGGTCTCCTGAACGTAATGCGGCCCCGCGATTGAACCGCTGGACCAAAATTGGAGTGTATGAACGGCCAAGAGCATAATATGAATGTGCTTTGCACGTATAGCGGAGGAAATTTTTGGTTCTTCATCACGTCGCGCTTGGGGCGCAAAATGTCGAACGCGTGGCTGCCTTTTACCGCGATTTCCTTGGGCTTCCTGAAGACCGACGCCATATGGACGGCGAGGTTGTGCGGTCCATTTGGTTGCGAATGGGGGAGTCGATGCTGATGGTCGAACGCTCCGTGGAGCCCTTGCGCCATGTCAACGGGATCGGCGCAGGCCCATTTCTGCTGGCGATCAGCGTGAGTTCCAAGGAACGCGAGGAGCTTGAAAACCGGCTTGAGGCCAGCGGATTTTCGATCGAAAACCGCAGCGAATTCACATCTTACACGCGCGACCCCGAACAAAATCGGGTGGCATTTTCGTGTTATGCCTTCTAGACGACGCGAGATTGTGGACTCAACGTCGCGAGGCCGCTAATCTACGCTGCCAGCTTGTAAGGAAGTCGTATGCGGATGTCGTGGATATTAATTGTAGTCGCTTTGGTGGGTTGTTCAGCTTCGGATCCCTCCGGAGAAAAAGACGCGCTAAATAATTCCAATAATATTTCGCAGACAAATAATCAGACGACCCAGACCAATAACCAGACGGTCGGCGAGTCGAATAACGCCACCAATAACGCCACAAATAACGAATTCTTTCAGTGGCCAACTTCGCTGACGACTTCGGGTATCCGGTTTTCTGGGCCCATTTTGAGTCGCGAAACGGCGACGATTAAACTCACGGCGACCGCCGGTGATTTTATCACGATGAAGTTCTCGAAGGCGGAGGGTTCTTTATGGGAGCCGCGCATCAAGCTCTTTCAGGGCGATGATCCTCAGCCCGTCACGTATTCGGACCCAGCAGGAACGGGCGATGCGGAGTTGCCGCGCTCCGGCAGTGGTTCTTTTGAGATTTACGATACAGCGACCTACGATCTGGTCTTGGAAAATGGCGCCGATGCCGATGGCATTTTTTCGTTCGAACTCGTTTGCACTTCCGGAGGATGCAAGGCAGCCGAAGGCGATATCGACAGTGACGGCAAGTTGGATGAAGTCGATAATTGTCCCTACAGCCCAAACCCAGATCAGGCGGACAGCAATCAAAATGGCCGTGGCGACGCGTGTGACGGCGGTCCCGACCCATGGGCAAATCTCTCAAATAACGCGTTGGAAGATGCGTTGCGAGAAACGCATGCCGGCCATATTTCGTTGAATTACACCAAGGCGCGCGAGTATTTGTTTGGTTCAGTGGATAACGTTGATGGCTTCGTCTCGTGTGTTTACACGAACACCAAGGTTGCTACGACCGGAATTCCCGACCAAACGCTGATGAATACCGAACACACCTGGCCTCAATCGCTTGGTGGCGATGACCAGGCCAAGGGCGATTTGCATCATCTTTTTGGCGCAACGCCGATGGCGAACACGCAGCGTTCCAACTTGTATTATGGAATTGTGACCTCCCCGACCTGGCAAGAAGGCGGGTCGAAACGCGGCAAGAATGCTGCGGGCGACGCCGTGTTTGAGCCACGCGCACCCCACCGAGGGAATGCTGCGCGAGCACTCTTTTATATCGCGATTATGTACCGCAATAATAATTCAACCGGCGGTAGAATCGAGATACCCGACGAGGTCGAGGCGCTGCTTCGCCAATGGAATGTTGACGATCCCGTTGACGACAACGAACGAAAACGAAACCAAGTTATTACGAATATTCAGAATAACCGGAATCCGTTCATCGACTACCCACAGCTCGTCGATCGCATCGACAATTTTTAGATCAGCCCTACTTGGTGTTTGTCATCATGTTGGAGGCGGGCATTTGGTGCTCCACCCCTGCTGCCGCTCCGAAGTAGACCATGAAGGCGATCATCGCCCCCAATGCCAACAGACCGACCACCGCGAATACTAACTTGCGACGACGGTCGGCTTCGAAGACACCCGCGAATTCATCTTGGATTTCGTTCGTGCTCATAGCGTCCCTCCTGATAGCGTTTGCTTAATCGCATTTGCTATCAAGGGTAGAACGTTTGAAAAACGCGCTTTATTTCAGGCGCTTACGACGGACCCTAATTTTGTTCCAGATAGACGCATGATCGTGATTCCCCATGCGAACATCCGATCGCCGCAAACCTGAGCGCGGTGGCGGGGTCCGAATGGTTGACGACCCAGACGCAGGCGCCTGAATCGCCGTAAGTGCAGTTCACGCGAGACGCCAATTCGACGATGCGTTCGGGCACCTGAGCCGTCATGGCCATCGCCAACGATAGCCCCAACGCAGCCAACAAATGCACTTTGTGCGGGGCATCGGCCAAAGACGCAAAAAAGAGGGCGCCAAAAAGAGCGGTTAAAACCGCCACGGCGCCATCAAATGCAGGTTGACCGGATGACGCAGCGATCATCAGGAATCCAATCACCAACGCGTGACCAGACGCAAAAGCGAGGAAAAAATTCCTTCGTTGCGAGTGCATCGCCAGACCTCCAACTCTCAGGGTATGAGCTAAGAATGCGCCAGACCGAGCCTAATTACAAATAACACGACCGAGGAACGACTCGGCGCGGATTATGGTGGTGTCTAAACCTGGCTGAATTCCGCAGGTCATCGTCGCGTCGAGTGCCCGCGCACCAAGCGCAACGCACGGCCGCGATGTGACTTGTCCGCCAGGATCCAGCCTGGCCTTGCGACGAAACGGCGCGCACCGGTCACAGGCGAGCAGGATACCCGCGCACCAGTCACAACGACGCGTTGCCTAAAACCTGATGACCTGAAACCCGACACACTTCGGGGTTTCTGCGTCTGGCAGGCCGTGCACCCCACTGTTACACTCCGGGCCATCTCATAAAGGAGTCCGGATTGGAGCATAAATTTCAGATCAATCTGGGGGGCATCATCGACCTCCTCTCGAACCACCTCTACAGCAGTCCAGGTGTGTATTTGAGGGAATTGTTGCAAAACGGCGTGGACGCGATTCGGGCTCGCCAGCACATCGATGCTGACCATGTCGGACGCCTTCGTCTGGAATTGGGCATGACCGATGACGGGCAACCTAGACTTGTCTTTCAAGACGACGGTATTGGGCTGACCGAGGAAGAAACGCATCGTTTTTTGGCCACCATCGGCGAGTCGAGCAAACGTGGAGTCGAGGCGCAACGGGCGGACTTCATCGGGCAGTTTGGGATCGGGCTTCTGTCTTGTTTCATCGTTTCGGAAGAAATCGTGATGGTAACGCGCTCGGCGACCTCCCCGGAATACGCGATCGAGTGGAAGGGACGCGCCGACGGCACCTATACCGTGGTTCAAAAGCCCGGAGACACGGCACCGATTGGCACCACGGTTTTTCTTCGATGCAAACAAGGCTCCGAAGAGTGGTTTGAAGCGGAGCGAATCGAAGAGCTGGTGCGAAAATTCGGAGGATTGCTGCCCTACCAAATCGATTTCGTGACCGCTGATGGAACGATTCAGGTCAACGACCAGGACGTACCATGGCGAAAGACCTACGAATCGCGCTCACAAGAATGGAGCGCGTTGATGGATTTTGGCCGGCGCATGTTCAATCAAGACTTCTTTGATTGCATCCCATTGCGCAGCGAGGTGGGCCAGGTGACCGGCGCCGCTTATATCTTGTCGTATTCGCCAAACCCAACAGCCAAGCGAGCACATCGCGTTTACTTGAAAAATATGCTGCTCTCGGAGGAGTCGGACAATCTGCTTCCTTCATGGGCGTTTTTTGTAACTTGCGTGGTGAACACCAACACGCTGCGCCCCGTGGCTTCGCGTGAGTCGTTCTACGAAGACGAGACCTTGCAGCAGACTCGTGAAGCGCTGGGTGATGCCTTGCGCGACTATCTGATTCGCCTGCGAAAACACGATCCAGATCGCCTGCAAGCCTTGATTACGCTGCACTATCGAGCCATCAAAGCGCTGGCCACGCACGACGACGAATTCTACCAAATCATCATCGATGTTTTGCCGTTTGAAACGTCGTTGGGCCGCATGTCGATGGGGGATTTCAGGAACCGGTACTCGCCAATCCGTTACGTGACCTCTGTGGATACGTTCCGACAAATTGCACAGGTCGCCTCGAGCCAGGGCCTCGGCATCATCAATGCGGGTTATTCTTTTGATGTCGATTTGATCGAAAAACTCCCGGTCGTGATGGACGTCGAGATCGAGCGCATAGACTCGGTTGATTTGGCCGAGAATTTCGAAGAGTTGATGCCCGACGAGCGTTCCGATGTCTTTGAATTGATTGCGGTCGCCGACATCGCCCTTCAGCCCAGCAAATGTGCGGCGGACGTCAAAAAGTTCAAACCCGTCGAATTGCCGGCATTATTTTTGGTCAATGAAGAGACCAAATTTATGCGGAATTTGGAAAATACCCGCGAAGTTTCGAATGACCATTGGGCCTCTATTTTGGGGAGCTTGGCGGAAACTGGTGGACCAAAACACTACGCGCGTTTGTGTTTTAATTTCGAAAACCCGCTGATCCGAAAGCTCGCGAGGGTGGAAGACAGAAAAGTCCTTCGCACGGCGATTCAGATGCTTTATGTGCAGGCACTTTTGATGGGGCATCATCCTTTGAGCGCGAACGAAATGGCATTGCTCAACACGGGTCTGCTCGACCTCATCGACCTGGCCATTACTGGTCCCGATGAAGGCGGATGGGTGCAATGACACATGCCCGAATCACCGAATTACTGGAATCACTTCATGGGCTGGACTACCCCAATCAATTAGCGCCGGCTGAAGAAGCGGTACGTCTTGCGGACCAATTGGGCGATGAAAAACTAGCGTGGAAGGCCCGATTCCAATTATTGACCGCTGCTGTTTTTGGCGGGGAACCCGATAAAGCGCTTGTGACCTTTGCGTGGCTTGAAAGCAAGTCCTCGCAAGACCCTGAGCGTTTTCCTGCGTCGCGAGCGGTTTTGGGCCTTTTTCTGTCCGAAACCGACCTTCTTTGGGGCTACAAATGGGTGGGCTTGAATCTGCCGGATTTTGTCGAAATCTCGCGCGTGGATATCGAGGCCGTTTTAGAACGCATGCGCGTTCAATATGAGCACCATCATATAAGCCTGCGGCCTTATTGGGCGGCGCAGGCGCGGACCCATCGGTCCTTGGGTGACGACCACTCAAAAACCCAAGAGGCCGTCAAAGCATTCAATAACAGCAAGCGGGATGCCTACGCGGACTGCGTCGCGTGTGAATGGAATTTCAGGGTCGAAATGGAGTTGCTC